>Ga0207807_1000169_pt1 | contig 14546 bp, 19 predicted proteins | sample HigsolmetaGSP15D_FD_184843 | JGI IMG/M metagenome (GOLD analysis project Ga0207807, IMG submission 184843) | High solid enriched microbial communities from the Joint BioEnergy Institute, USA - SP1-5-D (SPAdes) | ecosystem: Engineered > Bioreactor > SSF (Solid state fermentation) > Aerobic >... | reverse complement strand
GCGTTCTCTGGCTGAAAAACTGGCAGCCATTCTTGATGCAAAAAAGAAATTGGGTGCCAATGTCAATCAACAGCTGCTCATGGAACAGCTTGTTTTAAATTTGCAGGGGGGAACGGCCTTTGTTTAATGTAGTAGGAATCCGGTTTAAAAAAGCCGGCAAAGTATATTATTTCGACCCAGGCGATTTTCCCGTTAAAAAAAATGATGCCGTCATCGTCGAAACCGCGCGCGGCATTGAGTATGGCTTTGTTGTGACAAATCCCAAGGTTGTCGGGGAACATGATGTCGTGCTGCCGCTGAAAAAAATCATCCGGATTGCCGACCAGAAAGATCATATGACAGTGGATGAAAATAAAGCGGCCGCAAAAGAAGCATATGGGATTTGCATGAAAAAAATTGCGGAACACCAGCTTGAGATGAAGCTGGTGGATGTGGAGTATACATTTGACCGGAATAAGATTATTTTTTATTTTACCGCTGACGGGCGCGTCGATTTCCGGGAGCTCGTAAAAGATTTGGCGTCCATTTTCCGGACAAGGATCGAACTCCGCCAGATCGGGGTGCGGGATGAAGCGAAAATGCTTGGCGGCATCGGCCCTTGCGGCAGGATGCTGTGCTGCTCCACGTTTTTGGGCGATTTTGAGCCGGTATCGATCAAAATGGCAAAAGACCAGAATTTGTCATTAAATCCGGCAAAAATTTCCGGGCTTTGCGGACGGCTGATGTGCTGCCTGAAATATGAAAATGATGAATATGAAGCGGTAAAAGAAGCGTTTCCGGATGTCGGGGAAATGGTAAAAACGCCTTACGGAACTGGAAAAGTAACCGGCTTGAACATTTTGGAAAGAGTTTTGCAAATTGAATTACAAAGCCAGGGGCGTACGATTGAGTATACGATGGAAGAATTTCTAAGTGCGGATGTTGTGTCAATTCAATCCACGGATTAATGAGGTGGAGAACTGATGGATAGGAAAGAATTATTTGAGGAGATACAGCAAATGGAAGTGCAGATCGGGGCGCTCCAGGAAAAGTTGGGGGAACTGAAACGGGATTTAACGGAAGTCATTGAAGAAAACAGCATTCTGAAAATCCAGAATGACTATTTCAGGCGCCAGTTGCAGCCTGAATCCGGTGGGGAAGGCACAGATCCGCACGATGAACCGGCCGAGATTGTCCGGAAAATCAAAGAAAAGGGCGTGCCGCAGACGCTTCTTGATATCGGCGAAGGGTATGATAATCTGGCCCGCCTTTATCAGGAAGGCTTCCATATTTGCAATGTCCATTTCGGCAGCCCGCGCAACGGGGAAGATTGCCTGTTCTGCCTTTCCTTTTTGAATAAGAAGTAACGAACGGTCCAAGATGAAAAGCCTTCCTTTTACCGGGAAGGCTGTTTTATGCAGCCGTTGTTTTTGGAGGCTACAGGATGATGGTGACATTATCAGGAGACGAACGATTGGATTATTTGCTTGCGGAAAATTTAAGGATTGTGCAAAGCCCGTCCGTGTTTGCTTTTTCATTGGATGCGGTGCTTCTGGCAAAGTTTGCCTGGCTGCCGATCCAAAAAGGGAAAGTGCTTGATTTATGCACGGGAAACGGGGTGATCCCGCTTTTATTAAGCAGCCGTACGAAAGCGGAGATTACCGGGGTCGAAATCCAGGAACGCCTCTGGGATATGGCAAAAAGAAGCGTCGCTTATAACGGGCTTGAGGACAGGATCCGGATCATTCACGGCGATTTGAAGGAAATGCCGGATGTGCTCGGCTGCAGCAAATTTGACGTGGTGACGTGCAACCCGCCTTATTTTCCTTCGCAGACGAAGAATTTTCAAAATGAAAATGAGCATTTTGCGATTGCCCGCCATGAAATTTTCTGCACATTGGAAGATGTCGTAAAAGTCAGCAGCCGGATGCTCAAGCAGGGCGGCAAAGCAGCGTTTGTGCACCGCCCGGGACGTCTGGTCGACTTGGTTACGTTGATGAAAAAACACCGCCTCGAACCGAAACGGCTCCGGTTTGTTTATCCGAAAGCAGGCAAAGAAGCGAATACGATTCTGGTTGAAGGCATAAAAGACGGAAAACCGGATTTGAAGATTCTCCCGCCCTTGTTCGTGTACGGGCAGGATGGCGAATATACGGAAGAAGTGAAAGAACTGCTGTATGGAAACAAAAACTAAATCTTATTTTTACGTGCTTCTATGCTGTGACGGCAGTTTTTACGGCGGGTATACCGTTGATTTGAAACGGCGCTTCCGCGAACACAGCGAAGGCCGGGGCGCCAAGTATACGCGAACGCGGACACCGGTTAAGCTTTTGTATTTTCAGGAATATGAGACAAAAAGCGGGGCCATGAAAGCGGAATATGCTTTTAAAAAACTCCCGCGCCGGGAAAAAGAGCGATTTTTGGAGAAGGCAGGTGTCGACCTTGCACAGGCAGCAAAGTTTCCATGATGAAAAAAATAAAGGGATTCTCTATTTGGTCCCAACCCCGATCGGCAATCTCGAGGATATGACATTCCGGGCAGTGCGCATTTTAAAAGAAGCTGACTTGATTGCTGCTGAAGATACGAGAAACAGCAAAAAATTGTGCAGCTACTTTGATATCCACACGCCGCTTGTAAGCCATCATGAACATAATAAAGAAGCGAGCGCACGCGATTTAATCACGAGGCTCGCGCGCGGCGAAAAGATTGCCCTTGTAAGCGATGCAGGCATGCCGTGCATTTCGGACCCGGGTTATGAGCTTGCCGCTGCCTGCATTCGCGAAGGGATCCCGGTTGTGCCGCTTCCGGGCGCAAACGCGGCGCTTACGGCGTTAATTGCTGCCGGGATTGCACCGCAGCCGTTTACGTTTTACGGGTTTCTGCCGCGGGAAAAGCAGGAAAAGCGGGCGGCACTGGAACGGCTCGCAAAAATCCCTTCCACCTTCATTTTGTATGAAGCGCCGCACCGGCTGAAACATACGCTGCAGATGATGGCGGAAGTGCTGGGGGACCGGAAAATTTCCATCAGCCGCGAGCTGACGAAAAAATTTGAGGAATTTTTGCGGGGGACGATTCAAGAAGCGGTGGAATGGGCCGAAAACAATGAAGTGCGCGGCGAGTTCTGCCTGGTTGTGGAAGGAAGCCCGGAAACAGGGGAAGAAGACGACAATTTCTGGTGGACGGCGCTATCCGTCAAAGAACATGTAGAAGCCTATATGCAGCAAAAACAGCTGCCAACAAAAGAAGCGATCAAGCTTGCGGCAAAAGACCGGAAACTGCCAAAAAGGGAAGTCTACCAAATCTATCACGAACTGTGAATCAAAAACCGGAGAGGATGTTTGGCAACAACGATCTGTCCAAGGCGTAAAAAAACCCCGCGTTTCAGCGGGGTTCCGGTTCCGGCTCAGGTTTGGATGCGAATGGTTCTGCTTCGTCCGCTGCCTGTTCATTTTTAGCCGGCTGATCTTCCAAATGGAAATTTTCTTGGATTTCTTTCATCAGCAATTCTGCACCTTCACGGCTTAAAACAATTTTTCCACCTGCCAGCCGGAGATTGTCATCCGAGACTTCCCCGGTGACAAGGCAGGTCATATTGGGTTTGTACTTTTTCAAAATGATCTTGTCATCATCGACATAAATCTCCAATGCATCTTTTTCAGCAATGCCAAGATTTCTCCGCAATTCAATTGGAATGACAACACGGCCGAGTTCATCGACTTTCCGTACAATGCCTGTTGATTTCATTAACGCTTTCCTCCCTTAAAGTAGATGTGAACCTGTATAGAACCCTGATACCAAACCCGATTGCGCAAATGCTGTACGTCTATATCTATCAAAAACTGGCGAATACCCCTGAATCTTCAAAACCTGTACAACCTATCTAATTGTATTATAGAAGATAAATTGGAATAAAAAAACAAATTTGTTTAAAATATTTTTCGACAAGGATAAAAACCATGGCCCTGCACCGGTTAAGCCGGCGGTATGCCGTCTATAATGGATAATGCGCTGCACCGGGCGCCATGAAGATGCAAGTCATCTCCTTGATGCGGTATACTAAACATAAGGGACTTTTTTTAAAAATCCACGTTTTTTGCTTATTTTCACGAAAAGTTTTATACTTATTGTTTAGAAGTTCTAAGCAGCGCGTGAAATGTGCAAAAGAAATGTCTAATGTTATCGAAAGGTGGAGGCTGGTTTGGAAGAGAAACGGAAAACTTTTTATATCACAACGCCGATCTATTATCCGAGCGGAAATTTACATATCGGCCATGCCTATACAACCGTTGCAGGCGATGCGATGGCCCGTTATAAAAGGCTGCGCGGGTTTGACGTCATGTTCCTGACCGGCACGGATGAGCACGGCCAGAAAATCCAGCGCAAGGCAAAGGAAAAAGGCGTGACACCGCAGCAATATGTCGACGAAATTGTCGCCGGCATCCAGGATCTATGGAAAAAACTCGAAATATCCAATGATGATTTTATCCGCACGACACAGGACCGCCACAAAAAGGCAGTGGAAAAGATTTTCAAGAAGCTGCTCGACCAGGGCGATATTTATTTGGGAGAGTATGAGGGCTGGTACTGTACGCCTTGTGAATCCTTCTTCACGGAACGCCAGCTTGTGGACGGCAAATGCCCGGACTGCGGCAGGCCGGTAGAAAAAGTAAAAGAGGAATCGTACTTTTTCAAAATGGGGAAATATGTCGGCCGGCTTTTGCAGTACTATGAGGAAAATCCAGATTTCATTCAGCCGGAAAGCCGGAAAAATGAAATGATCAATAACTTTATCAAACCGGGGCTTGAGGATCTTGCCGTATCGCGGACAACGTTTGACTGGGGGATAAAAGTGCCCGGGGACCCGAAACATGTCATCTATGTCTGGATTGATGCCTTGACCAACTATATTACAGCGCTCGGTTACGGCAGCGATGACGATTCGAACTACCGGAAATACTGGCCGGCTGACGTCCATCTTGTCGGCAAGGAAATCGTTCGCTTCCATACGATTTACTGGCCGATTATGTTGATGGCGCTCGGCCTCCCGCTGCCGAAAAAAGTGTTTGCACACGGCTGGCTGCTCATGAAAGACGGGAAAATGTCGAAATCAAAAGGAAATGTCATTGACCCGGTTACTTTGATTGACCGGTACGGGCTCGACGCACTCCGCTATTACTTGCTGCGTGAAGTGCCGTTTGGGGCGGATGGCATTTTTACGCCGGAAGGGTTTGTGGAACGGATCAATTTTGACCTCGCCAATGATCTGGGCAATCTGCTGAACCGTACGATTGCGATGATGAACCAGTATTTTGACGGTGTCATTCCAACGTTTGCCGGTTCGCACAATCCGTATTCCATCCAGCTTGTGACCGCATATAAAGAGGCTGTGAAAAAATACGAAGATGCGATGGAAAACATGCAGTTCTCGGTTGCACTCGCTTCTTTATGGGAATTTGTCAGCCGTACAAACAAATATATTGATGAAACAACTCCGTGGACATTGGCAAAAGATGAAACCAAACGGGCGGATCTTGCCGAAGTGATGGTCCATTTGGCGGAGTCGCTGCGCCATATCGCCATCCTTTTACAGCCGTTTTTGACATCAACGCCAAAGAAAATTTTTGACCAGCTGAACATTACGGATGAGAGCTTGCATACATGGGAAAGCCTGTCCTTATTCGGCAGCATTCCGGAAGGCACAAAGGTTGTGAAAAAAGGCAAGCCGATTTTCCCGCGTCTCGATATGGAAAAAGAAATTCAGTTTATCAAATCGCAAATGCAAGGTGCGGCTCCGAAAAAAGAAGAAACGAAAGAAGAAAAAGCGAAAGCGGAAGACACAAAAGCCGGGATCACGATCGATGATTTCGCAAAAGTGGAATTACGTGTCGCAAAAGTAACCGCTTGTGAGCCGGTAAAAAAAGCCGACAAACTGTTGAAACTGCAGCTTGACCTTGGAGATGAACAGCGCCAGGTTGTTTCCGGCATTGCGGAATATTACAAACCGGAAGAACTGGTCGGGCGCAGAGTCATTGTCGTGGCCAATCTGAAACCTGTCAAATTGCGCGGTGAATGGTCACAAGGCATGATTCTCGCAGGCGAAAAAGACGGCATATTGTCATTGGCAACCATTGATGAAAGCCTGCCGCTCGGCGCGATTGTCAAATAAAGGGACCAGATGAGATGAAAAACATAGAGATGTTTCACGTGGAACAAATTTCGACGGATCTCTCTATGTTTTTCTTTTACTTTTCAGGAAAAATAGATGTTTTTCCCGATCATATGTGAAAACAAACGTGAAGAATTTGAGGTGAAAAAGATGTTATTTGATACCCATGTGCATATCAATGATGAAGCGTTCAAAGAGGATTTGGAAGCCACCATCGCACGTGCGCGGGCGGCCGGGGTGGAAAAGATGATAGTCGTCGGGTTTGACAGGCCGACCATCCAAAAAGCGATGGCGCTGATTGACCAATACCCGTTTCTGTATGCAGCGATCGGCTGGCACCCGGTTGATGCGATTGACATGAAAGATGAAGACCTGGACTGGATTGAATCTCTTGCCCATCATCCGAAAGTGGTGGCGATCGGTGAAATCGGGCTGGATTACCATTGGGATAAATCGCCGAAAGCGGTGCAGCAGGAAGTGTTCAGGCAGCAAATCCGGCTGGCCAAAAAGCTGGCATTGCCCATTATTATCCATAACCGGGAAGCGACAGAAGACTGTGTGCAAATTCTAAAAGAGGAAAATGCACAGGAAACAGGCGGCATTATGCATTGTTTCAGCGGCAGCCCGGAAACGGCGAAGGAATGCATCAAAATGAATTTCTACATTTCACTTGGCGGACCGGTGACGTTTAAAAATGCAAAAAAACCGAAAGAAGTGGCTGCCGAGGTCCCACTTGAAAAGCTTTTGATTGAAACAGACTGCCCTTATCTTGCCCCGCATCCGTACCGCGGGAAACGCAATGAGCCGGCATATGTAAAACTGGTCGCTGAGCAGATTGCGGAAATCAAAGGCATTCCTTTTGAAAAAGTTGCCGAGCAGACGATGTTAAATGCAGAAAAATTGTTTAAAATAAAAGATCATGCATAGAAAGCGAGTTTTATCCGCATGGCAAAATTAAAAGAGGTTATTGTCGTGGAAGGCAAAGACGACACAGCGGCCATCAAGCGGGCGCTCGATGCCGACACGATTGAAACAAACGGGTCGGCCATTTCGGAAAGTACGATTGAAAAAATCCGCCTTGCCCAGGAAAAAAGGGGCGCCATCATTTTCACCGATCCTGATTTTCCCGGTGAAAAAATCCGCAAAACGATCGCGGAAAAGGTGCCCGGCTGCAAACACGCATTTTTGGACAAACAGGAGGCACGGGCGCCCGAGGACCGGGGAATCGGGGTCGAACATGCACGCCCTGCGGCGATCCGGCAAGCGCTGCGGGAGGCGCATCAAATGGAGGAAGCCGTGCCGGAAGTCATCACAAGGGATGATTTAATGGCTGCAGGCCTGATTGCCGGACCGCTGGCCAAACAAAGAAGGGCAAGAATTGGGGAACTTTTAAAAATCGGATACACGAACGGCAAGCAGCTCCATAAACGGCTGATGGTGTTCCAAATCGATAAAGACACGTTCCGGGACGCCCTGATGAAAGTGTTACAGGAGGAATCAACTTGCAAAAAGACATTGCCACCCCCATCCGGACAAAAGCGATTTTAAACCGCTACGGATTTTCGTTTAAAAAAAGCCTGGGCCAAAATTTTTTAATTGACCCGAACATACTCCGGAATATTACGGATACGGCGGATTTAACGCAAGAAAGCGGCGTTGTCGAAGTCGGCCCCGGCATCGGCGCGCTCACGGAACATCTCGCCCGCAGCAGCAAAAAAGTCGTTGCTTTTGAAATTGACAAAAGGCTGGCTCCGATCCTTGAAGATACGCTAGCGCCGTACCCGAATATAAACGTGATCTATGAAGACGTGTTAAAGGCCGATATTGAAAAAGTGCTGGAAACGGAATTTGCCGGTATAAACGATATCATGGTTGTCGCCAATCTGCCGTATTACGTGACGACCCCGATCATATTGAAATTTGTCACCGGACAGTATCCGATCCGCGGCATGGTCGTGATGCTGCAAAAAGAAGTGGCCGACCGGATTTCGGCGGTTCCCGGCACGAAAAACTACGGCACGCTTTCCATTGCAATCCAGTATTATATGACGGCGGAAGTGGCGATGATTGTGCCGAAAACGGTCTTTATGCCGCAGCCGAATGTGGATTCCGCCGTGGTCAAGCTTGTGAAAAGGGACAAACCGAAAGTCGGGGTTACCGATGAAGCGTTCTTTTTTCAGGTGGCAAAAGCTTCCTTTGCCCAGCGGCGGAAAACCTTGATCAATAATTTGACTGCCGGCCTTCCCGGCGGAAAAGACAAGAAAGAAACGCTGCTTTCCGTACTCGGGCAGCTTGGCATTGAACCATCGAGGCGGGGGGAAACGCTCAGCCTCGAGGAATTTGCCGCCTTAAGCAATGCCTTGTTTCCCGTTTTTCACACAACAGTATAAATGCCGCATCAAGCCGGGGGAGTGCGTTCCCCCGGCTTTTTCACCATTTCCGAAGGCAGTGCATATATAGTGTTATGCAGGCGAGAGATGGAAACCAAATGGAGTTGACGGCAATGGAAGCAAGGCTCAACGCAATTGTTGGAAGGAAGTCTTACAATTGTGATATTTTATTCCGGGTCATCGATATACAGGAGCAGAACGGGCGGAAAGTGGCTGTTTTGTACGGGGAGGATGTCCGGCTGATCGCGGATGCCCCGTTTGAAGACCTGGTCACCCCCGGCCCTGCGGAAAGATCGAAAATTACGCAGGAGTTTCGTTCTTTGGAAGAACAGTCATTCGAACTGTTTAAACAGGATATCGAACTGTTGAAGGAAAAGCGCGATTATGAGGCCACACACGGCTATAAAGAGGAACTGAGTTATTTCCAGCTGCCGGGAAGGGTTTTGCACTTGGACGGCGATCCCCATTATTTAAAAAAATGCCTGAATTTATATGAAAAAATCGGCGTGACGGTTTACGGCATCCATTGTTACGAAAAAGAAATGCCGGTTCGCATCAATGCGCTGCTTGACCAATACCGGCCGAATATTCTGGTGATTACCGGCCATGATGCTTATTCAAAATCAAAGGGAAAAATAGCGGATTTAAATGCATACCGCCACTCAAAATCTTTTGTCAGAACCGTGATGGAGGCAAGGAAAAAGGTGCCGAATTTGGATCAGCTCGTCATTTTTGCAGGCGCATGCCAGTCCCATTTTGAGTCGCTTATCCAGGCAGGCGCCAATTTTGCCAGTTCCCCGCTCCGGGTGAATATTCATGCGCTCGATCCGGTCTACATTGTGGCCAAAATCTGTTACACCTCGTTTATGGAACAAGTGAATGTTTGGGACGTGCTCCGCAATACACTGACAGGGCAAAAAGGCCTGGGAGGCGTGGAAACAAAGGGCGTGCTGCGGACCGGGATGCCATATAAGCCAATGGATGAGGACTAAGAGGGAGCCCCGTCCCGGTTCCTCAAAATTGGCCGGGCTGCAGGATTTTACATAATTCGATTGCATTTGGCATATCCTAATTGATAAATATCAGCCTTTGACAGGTATAACATTTTCTCCAAGGCAAACCCCATACACTGAACATGCAAACCCGCTTCTTGGAAAAACAGCAAAGAAGCAATGAAAAATGGTTGACAGACCGGCTTGATCACTGATAAAATATATATTTTTATTTGACCGGAAGCGCAAGCTGTGTTATAATTGAGACTAGTGAGGTGGAGCGAAATGCCAAAAACGTTAACAGACATTAAAAGATCCTTGGATTCAAACTTGGGAAAAAGATTAATGTTAAGAGCCAATGGCGGCAGAAGAAAGACGATTGAACGTTCCGGTGTTTTGGCAGAAACTTACCCAGCAGTTTTTGTCATCGAATTAGACCAGGAGGAAAATGCTTTTGAACGTGTTTCCTACAGCTATGCAGATGTCCTGACAGAAACAGTACAGCTTGTTTTTATGGATAAACAACAAGAGGTTTGATGAGCGGCAGCAGACATATGTTTGCTGTTTTCTATTTTACGGGCGGCAGCAGGGATCCCTGCTGCCGCTTTCTTCATATTCCAGGCGTGTTTCGTACATACTACAAAGAGGCGCATGCAGGGATATGACAACCAAATGAAAGGAAAGGCAGGGGCTTTTTTTGCCTTTCCCATCAAAGGGGGAAATTTTATCTAATGGGCCGAAGAAGAGGGATCATGTCTGAACGTTTTAAAGAAGAACTGGCGAAAGATCTCGGCTTTTATGATGTCGTCCAGGAAGAAGGCTGGGGCGGCATTAAAGCCCGGGATGCCGGGAATATGGTAAAGCGTGCCATTGAACTGGCTGAAGCGCACCTTGCTTCGGAAAAACAATCGGGCAACTGACCTGACAATCTTTGCGACTGCTGCATGGCGCCGGGCCGGGGAATTTCCCCGGCTTTTTGCATATTCAGGCGGCAAATGCACATGCGGCAATTTTGTCAATTTTTATGTTCTACGAAATTTGCGTTTTGATGTAAATATTTGCCGGGCGTTATGTTAGAATAAGAAAAATGAAGCAGGAAATACGGCTGGATTGGATGTTGGAAGTAGGTGAAGGATTTGAAGTTGTTGGTCAAGGCACCGGCAAAAATTAATTTATCGCTCGATGTGCTTGGCAAACGGGAGGATGGCTATCATGAGGTGGAGATGGTCATGACAACCATTGACCTTGCAGATCATATCGAGCTCTCGGAGCGGCACGATCAGGAGATTAAAATTGTGTCGCAAAACCGGTTTGTGCCGGATGATGAGAGAAATTTGGCGTACCAGGCTGCAAGGCTTCTGAAAACGCGGTGTAGCGTCAGGCAGGGGGTCGAAATTGCGATTGACAAAGTCATTCCGGTGGCTGCCGGGCTGGCGGGGGGCAGCAGTGATGCGGCAGCTACCCTCCGCGGCCTGAATACGCTCTGGGATCTCGGCCTTTCCTTAGATGAGCTTGCAACACTCGGTGCCGAAATCGGGTCGGATGTCTCGTTTTGCGTATACGGCGGCACTGCGCTCGCAAAAGGAAGGGGAGAAAATATTACAAAACTGCCGGCACCGCCAAACTGCTGGGTCATTTTGGCGAAACCGTCCATCGGCGTGTCAACGGCAGAAATTTACCGCCAACTGGACTTAAATGAAGTGGTGCATCCGGATATTCCCGGCATGATCAGCGCCCTGTGCGCCCGTGATTATGCCGGCATATGCAAGCATGCGGGAAATGTGCTGGAAAGCGTCACATTAAAGGCATACCCGCAAGTGGCGCAAATCAAAAAACAAATGCAGCGCTTCGGGGCGGATCTCGTCTTAATGAGCGGAAGCGGCCCGACAGTATTCGGGCTTGTCCGGCATGATTCGCGGCTGCAGCGGATTTATAACGGCCTCCGGGGATTCTGCGGCCAGGTATTTGCTGTCAGAATGATTGGAGAACGCGAACAATTTTAAATATAAAATAATGATTGTACGGATTTTTGTTTTCAAAAAGAAAAAAATGCGGTATATTAATGTTATTGAATCCGAGTTTCCAGAGCCGCCGTGCCGATTTTGTACGGAGAAGAGCGGGGCCGGCATTTTTGACAGACGGGATTATGACGGGGGTTTTTGACGTGAAATTTCGGCGAAGTGAACGTCTTGTAGATATGACACATTATTTGTTGGAAAAACCAAGGATTCTCGTTCCCCTCAGTTTTTTTGCCGATCGTTACCAGTCTGCAAAATCTTCCATCAGTGAAGATTTGACGATTATCAAAGAAACATTCGAGAAAAGGGGCATTGGGACGTTGCAGACGGTTCCCGGCGCAGCGGGCGGCGTTAAATTTATTTCGCGTACAGATAGGGCGGAAGCAAAAGAGGCCATCAGCGAACTTTGCACGCTGATGGAGAATCCGGACCGGCTTTTGCCGGGCGGTTATTTGTATATGACGGACCTGATCGGCAGCCCGCAGGTCGTCAGCAAAGTCGGGAAGCTTTTGGCAACCGCATTTGCGGACAGGGAGATTGACACGATTATGACGGTCGCGACAAAAGGAATCCCGATTGCGCTGGCAACAGCGGCTTATTTAAATGTTCCGGTTGTGATTGTCCGCAATGACAGCAAGGTGACGGAAGGACCGACTGTCAGCATTAACTATGTTTCCGGATCACAAAAACGGATCCAGACGATGGTCCTCTCAAAAAGGAGCCTGCGGGAAGGCGCAAACGTTTTAATTGTCGATGATTTTATGAAAGCAGGCGGGACGATTAACGGCATGATCAATCTGCTGAAAGAATTCGATGCTTCTGTTTCGGGCATCGGCGTTTTGGTTGAATCGGAAGACACGAAAGAACGGCTTGTTGATGATTACGTGTCCCTTGTGAAATTAAGGGATGTCGATGTCCGCAGCCAGCAGATCAAAGTGGTGGAAGGGAATTATTTTTCAAAAGTTAGCTTGTTCGGAGGGGATTAAGGAATGAAAACCATCTCAACAAATCAGGCGCCTGCGGCAATCGGGCCGTATGCACAGGGCGTTGTGGCAGGAAATTTATTTTTCAGTTCGGGACAGATTCCGCTAAGAGCGGACGGCACGCTTGTGGAAGGCAGCATTGAAGCGCAGGCCCGCCAGGTAATGGAAAATTTAAAAGCGGTGCTTGAGGCAGCCGGGGCTTCTTTTGATACGGTTGTCAAAACGACGGTTTTTATTCAAAACATGGACGATTTTGCAAAAATAAACGACGTTTACGGTTCCTATTTTACGGACCATAAACCGGCGCGATCCTGCGTTGAAGTGGCAAGGCTCCCGAAAAATGCCGGCGTCGAAATCGAAGTGGTCGCGCTTATTCCGTGATCTTTATACGCTTCCATTTTTTCACCTTATGAAAAATTTTAGAATTTTTTTCTGAAAAAGAAGGAAATTTTAAAAGGGTGTTGAATAATAAAGATGATCCTAAATCTTTTGAGGTGGTGAAAGAATGGAAGTGACAGATGTAAGGCTGCGCCGTGTCCATACGGAGGGCAGGATGAGGGCGATTGCCTCGATTACCATGGACAACGAATTTGTCATCCACGATATCCGGGTGATTGATGGCAACAATGGCCTGTTTGTTGCAATGCCGAGCAAAAGGACGCCGGATGGCGAATTCAGGGACATTGCCCACCCTATTAATTCGGGTACGCGCAGTAAGATTCACGATGCAGTCTTGTCGGAATATCACCGTTTAGGGGAATTGGAACAAGTGGAATTTGAAGAAGCTGGCGCGTCCTGATAGATTTTTGCAACAAGAGCCTACTTCAACAGTAAGGCTCTTCTTTTTTGTCCTCCCGGCGCCGTTTGGCAGCCTGCACTGTTATTGTTTTCACCATTATTGATTGAATTTTTGCGGATGTGTGGGCGGGAGAGGAGGCATTTTAAATGAAAAAATAGTTTTGCCCGTAAGGTTATTGTTCTGGTTGTGATTGGTGGGTTCTTTATATACCAACACAATCAAAATCAAAGCGTATCAAGTGGCCGGGACCATTCTGAAATAAACCCCTCTCCGCAGCCTAAAGATAAAGCGGAACAAAAGGACGCCAGTTAGGATGAATCCGCCGCTTCAACAACAACGGGAAGCGGCCGGAATCATTCTGAGGGACAGTCAAAAGAAAGCAGCCCGGCAGCTACCGGGTCTGGCAATGCAAAATCAGGCCGGCCCACATCAAGGCATTCACCGGCATCCGGGAATCCGGCATCGGATAATGGAGGAACATCAAGCAACAGCACCAGTTCCGGCACGGATAAGACCAGCCAGGCTGTAAACCGGCCAAAAGGTGCCTGGGTAACCACTTTTGAGAAAGAATTGTATAAAGGCTACCACGTCACACCCAGCCGCTATAAATATATTGGCAACGGGAATTGGGAAGTTTGGGTGAAAGAAGTGGATACGGGTGAAAATCCATATGTAACCGTCAACCAGAAGACGGGCGATTTTCATGGATAATGAAGTTTCACAAAAAAAAGCCCCATAAAATGCCCCCCGCATAAAGCGGGGGTTTAACGGCTTTCCGAAAGAAGTCTTCCATCCTCAAGGAATGTGAAGTGCGAATAGCACCAATGAGTAGGTGGGAGATGAATTTCGGTTGGCTTTAGCCAAAGTTATTTTTCCAATCCTTTTCTCAACAATTCTAAGATTGCGGCTGTTCTAGTTGGAATCCCATTTTCTTTTTGATATTGCTCCAATTTTTCTAATATCGTCTTAGGCATACGAATTTCTACACGTTCTTTCTCTTCTCTCATGATTATCACCTCATATTGATTGTACGGATTTTTTACGGTATAATCAATATATACGAAATTTTTCCGCACAAAGTGAGGTGAATTGATATGGCCAAGCAAAACAAAGCTTTCAAGTTTCGTTTGTTACCAAACAAAGAACAATCCGCATTATTAGCTAAGACATTTGGTTGTGTTCGCTTTGTCTACAATAAGATGTTAGCTGAACGCAAAG
>Ga0207807_1000167_pt1 | contig 14675 bp, 10 predicted proteins | sample HigsolmetaGSP15D_FD_184843 | JGI IMG/M metagenome (GOLD analysis project Ga0207807, IMG submission 184843) | High solid enriched microbial communities from the Joint BioEnergy Institute, USA - SP1-5-D (SPAdes) | ecosystem: Engineered > Bioreactor > SSF (Solid state fermentation) > Aerobic >... | reverse complement strand
GAAGCACCTTGTATCACAAGATGGTTACATTGTTACAAATAATCACGTGATACAAGGTGCTTCTAAAATTGAAGTGACTTTGAATAATCAAAAAAGTTATATTGCCGAATTAGTTGGTACTGATCCAAGTACAGATATTGCCTTATTGAAAATTAGTGAAAAAGGTTTACCATTCACAAAATTTGTCGATTCAGATGCGATTAATGTTGGAGATTGGGTGTTAGCAGTTGGTAATCCATTTGGATTGACATCTACTGTTACAGCAGGTATTGTTTCGGCAAAAGGTCGTAGCATTAATATTTTAGGTAAAAATTCTGAATCACCAATCGAGTCGTTTATTCAAACCGATGCAGCGATTAATCCAGGAAACTCTGGTGGTGCTTTGGTGAATGCAAATGGAGATTTAATTGGTATCAATACAGCTATTTCTTCGCCAACAGGAGCTTATTCTGGTTACGGATTTGCTGTTCCTGCAAACTTGGTAAAAAAAGTTGTTGAGGATATTAAATCGTACGGAATTGTACAACGTGGATATTTAGGTATCAAAGGTTTTGATTTATCGAATGAAGATGCTGTAAAACAATATAACAAACAGTTCAAAAAGAACATTAAAACCGATAATGGAGTAATGGTAACTGAATTGGTTGCGAAAGGATCAGCAATTGATTCTGGAATCGAAGAAGGAGACATCATTACAGCTGTAGATGGAAAACCAATTACATCTTTCTCTTCGTTATCATTCATCGTAGGTAGCAAACGTCCTGGTGACAATGTTGCACTTACTGTAAGACGTGGAAACTCTGAGAAAACATACAACATCACATTGAAAGATGCTAAAGGAAGCACTAAAGTGAGAAGCAAATCTGACTTAACGCCAACTGAAGTTCTTGGTGCAGAATTTGAGCCATTAACAGAACGTCAAAAAGATAGTTTCGGAATTAATTATGGTGTCATGGTAAAACATTTAGATAATGCAGGAAAATTAGCAGCAGCAGGTGTTCAAGAAGAATTTATTATCTTATCTATCAATGATAAAAATGTAAGTTCACAAGACGATATCGAAAAAATCTTAAAAAATTATAAAGGTCGCGTGTCAATTAAATTTGCAGATTATTACGGACGAATCTATACAAAAGGATTCACGATGGATTAAAATTTTGAGTAGATTTTAAATTTTAATAAATCATTATAAATAGCTACAACAAGATAAGTTGTAGCTATTTATCTTTACATTAAATTTGTTTAACGAAAAACTATCCCATATTTATTAAAAAAATTATTCTTTCACTCTTTCTTTTGTTTAGTTCTTTTTCTTATTAACAAGAAGTTCTATGGGGACCAACCTTAAGCTACTCTAATCAATCTGGAAACTTTGGTAAAGCAGGTTTATTTTTTCTTTTCGGCTTAGGTGATAATATGGTTGATTTTAAATTAGACTCAAATGCTAATATGGGATATATGCGAGATAATTTTCACGTAATTCCTGAAGTTGGCATTACAGGATATGTTGCCGCGAGCCAGTTGATGTATATTTTTTCCATTTGTAGAAAGTGAATTTACACCTTATACAATTACTCCAAAAGCTGGTATTTCATTAGCTTCTTTTGTAGATTTTGGTTTTGGATATGGTTTTAAGATTAATAAAAAAGATAGTTTTAAACCTATCAAAGGTTTTCAATTTTCAATTGGAGTAAATATACCTCTCAATTTGAAATAAAAAATCATTAATGATGATGAAAATTTATTTTTTGGGAGAAAGCTAAATAATTCATTAATTTTATCACATGAAAAAGTTCATCGCAATCTTTGTTTTTATCATTAGTTTTCAAGCGAAAGCACAACAAAATTTATCCGATTATTTTACAATTAATCTTGGTTATGAATATTGGAACGGAAATTACGGAAAAGTTGGAACAGATTTGTTCTTAGTACAAGATAATAACAATATTTTGACGTTTAGCGCCAATGCTAATTTGGGTTATATGAAAGACAAATTTCGTGTAATTCCAGAAGTTGGAGCTGGATATATGTTCAATTTTCGCAACAATACTGGTGATCCATATAGCTCTAACTTTAACTCTGCTTTTTATGTTATCCGTACTGAAGTTTCTCCGTGGACAATTACTCCAAAAGCTGGTATCGCAGTTTTGAGCATTGTAGAGTTAAATGCTGGTTATTCTTTCGAGTTTAGAGAAAATAAGGATTTTAAAGATATGAGCGGTTTCCGAGCTGGATTAACTATTCACTTACCGACTCAGCTTTTTTAGCATTTCTAATACTTTTACGCAATTCTTTCAAACGAATATATAAATCTGAAGTCGACGCATTTTCTTCAATTGCATTAAAAATAAAGACACCTTTATCAATATAAAAGAAGATGATAGCTTCGTGATCTGCTACTTTAAAAGCATTTGTAATCCCATTTATTTTGTTCTCAACCCAAGATAATTTGCATGTTTTCAAATCAAAAATATGATCTTCATTACCCAAAATATCTTTGAAGATTAATTGTTCTCCTTGCGCATACAACACACCACTTCCTTGAAAAGATTTCATTTTAAGAAATCTACCTTGCGGACGCCCAATATTATAACGTACAACAGCCTTTAGATCTACCTGATCTGGTAAACTTTTCAGCGTATGTTGTTCATTTTTCTCTCTGACTTTCGCATCAGATACGGCAATAACAAAGAATATCGAAACAAAAATTCCGAAAATCAAAAATATTATTAGGATTGATATGATTGGTGCCATAATATATTAAATGTTAAGTAAAGTTATAAAAAAGCTTGAATTAATATCTAAATAAACCTTTTTTTTTACCTTAGCTTCGCAAACTGATAAAAATTACGAATGAATAAATTAATTTGGTTGTTATTTCCCGCCACAATCTTTGCTCAAAAAGGAGAAACACAAATAAAAGTTAATGCGTTAACAATGCCACTTGCAATGGTAAATCTTGGTGTTGAACATGCAATCACAGATAGAATAACTTTACAAGCTGACGGTTTTATCTCTCCTTGGAAATCATTTGCAGGTAATCATTTACAAATGTATATGGCTTTTGGTGAAGGTAGATATTACTTTGATAAATCTTTTAGTAAATTTTATATAGGTCCAAACATTGGAGTTGGTTTCTTTGATATTCAAAAATGGAATTATTGGAACACTGATAAATATCAACGTGGATTAGCAATCTTAACAGGAGCTACAATAGGTTATCAAGTAAAAATTAACGAACATTGGGGATTAGATGTTTTTGTTGGTGGAGGACACTCTCAAGGAAATTACAAAGGATATTATAAAGAAGATTCTCCTAATTTGGGACGATATGATTCTGCGCAATCATTTAATAAAAGTGGGGAGTGGCTGCTTTACAAAGGCGGTGTAATGCTTACTTATAAATTTAAACGAAAAAAATCCAACTAAAATTAGTTGGATTTTTTATATCTAGTATTATTTTACTCTTACACAGGCGTATTCATATCGAAAGCCTCTAGATATTCGGCAACACGTTTTACAAACATACCTCCTAAAGCTCCATCCACAACACGGTGATCGTAAGCATGAGATAAGTACATTTTATGACGAATTGCAATCATATCTCCTTGCGGAGTTTCGATAACAGCAGGTTTTTTCACAATTGCACCAACAGCCAAAATAGCTACTTGAGGTTGAGGAATAATTGGCGTTCCTAATGTATTTCCGAAAGAACCAATATTTGTAATTGTATACGTTCCTCCCTGTATTTCTGCTGGTTTCAATTTATTATTACGCGCACGATTTGCTAAATCATTAACCTGAGAAGCTAACCCCGCTAAATTAAATTGATCTGCATTTTTGATAACAGGAACAATTAAATTTCCACTTGGTAAAGCAGCCGCCATTCCAATATTGATATTTTTCTTCTTGATAATTTTATCTCCATCAACCGAAGCATTAATCATTGGGAAATCTTGAATTGCTTTTGCTACAGCTTCGATAAAAATTGGCATGAAGGTAATTTTCTCACCATGTTTCTTCTGAAACTCATTTTTATTTTTATATCTCCACAACACAATATTCGTCATATCAACTTCTACGAAAGAAGTTACGTGCGGAGCAATTTGTTTTGCTTGTAACATATTTTGCGCAATAATCTTACGCATTCTATCCATTTCGATGATTTCATCACCTTCACCAACAGAAATAGGCGCAGATTGCACTTGTGGTGCTTGAGGTTGAGCAACTTGTGCAGCAACAGAAGTCGTAGCAACTGTTTTCGCTGGTTGATTTCCTCTATTTTTAACGAAATTTAAAATATCATCTTTCGTTACACGTCCGTCTTTTCCTGAACCTAAAATTTGATCTAACTCAGCCTGAGAAACACTTTCTTCTTTCGCAATAGATTTTACTAAAGGAGAATAAAATTTATCATCTGACGAAGTAATAAGCGTTTCAGTTTTGATTGTTGCAACTTCAGCTTCGATAGATTTTGCTGTATCTGCAATTTCCTGATCGCTATTTGTATCTACTTCTTCTGCCGAATCAGCTTGTTCTACAACTCTATCAACAGACAAAATTGCGATAGGCTCACCTACTTTTGCAATTCCATCTACTGGAACTAAGATTTCTTTTAAAACTCCTGCAACTGGCGAAGGAACATCAGAATCTACTTTATCTGTTGCGATTTCTACAACCGATTCATCTTCACTAATCGAATCGCCAATATTTTTGATCCAATTTGTTACAGTAGCTTCCATTACACCTTCTCCCATAGAAGGTAGAATTAATTTATAGTCAGACATTCTTGTGTTATTTGCTAAATACAAATCTAAACATTTTTTCGATTCAAAAAAATACTGTTAAAAAGATTAATGTATTTTATTTTTAAATTATTCGCATTAATATCATAAATAATTATCAATTTAATAATTGATCTAACATTTATAAGATTATTTTTAATGATTTGATAGTTTTGATTGCATAAAAAAATCCCCCAATCTAAGATTGAGGGACTTTTTGAAATATTAAGAATGATTCTTAAGCTTCGTAAGTTGCAGTACCGTTGTTTACTTGAGGTTCTTTGATTTCACCAAAGCTTTTCTCAAAGTTAGTTACGTTTTCTGCTAACGATTGAGATAATTGTTTTGCTTGTAATGGAGACAAAATAATTCTTGATTTTACTGATGGTCTAGCACCTGGTAAAAATTGAACGAAATCTACAACGAACTCAGATGGTGAGTGGTTGATGATTGCTCCTGTAGCATAAACACCTTGAGCTACTAATTCGTTTAACTCAATGTTTAATCCTTCGTTTTGTTGATTTTCTGACATTATAATTCTTGTTTTGCGTTTATTAATTCCTCGTATTCACGGTTAGATCCTACGATGATGTTTTGATACTCTTTTAATCCAGTTCCGGCAGGAATTAAGTGTCCAACAATAACGTTTTCTTTTAATCCTACTAAACCGTCTACTTTACCAGCTACAGCTGCTTCGTTAAGAACTTTTGTAGTTTCCTGGAACGATGCCGCAGACATGAAAGACTTAGTTTGTAAAGACGCTCTTGTAATACCTTGTAAAACGGCTTCTGCTGTTGCAGGTAAAGCCTCACGAGCTGTTACTAAGTTTTTGTCTTCACGTTTTAATTTAGAGTTTTCGTCACGTAATTCGCGAACTGTGATGATTTGTCCTGGACTTAATGTGTCAGAATCACCAGCATCTTCTACGACTTTCATTCCAAATAAACGATCGTTTTCTTGCATGAAATCGTCTTTGTGCTCTAAACTATCTTCTAAGAATCTTGAATCTCCTGAGTCTACAATACGAACTTTACGTAACATTTGACGTACGATAATTTCGAAGTGTTTGTCATCAATTTTTACCCCTTGTAAACGGTATACATCTTGAATCTCGTTTACTAAGTATTCTTGAACCGCTGTTGGCCCTAAGATTCTTAAAATATCTTCTGGTGTAATTGCTCCATCTGATAAAGGCTCACCTGCACGTACGAAGTCATTTTCTTGAACTAAGATCTGTGCTGATAATTTAACTAAGTAACGACGGATTTCACCATTTTTAGATTCAACGATGATTTCACGGTTACCACGTTTTATTTTACCAAAAGAAACAACTCCATCCATTTCACAAACAACTGCTGGATTAGATGGATTACGAGCCTCTAACAACTCTGTAATACGAGGTAAACCTCCTGTAATATCGCCAGATTTAGCTGACTTACGAGGGATCTTAACTAAGATTTTACCTGCATTAATTTTTTCACCATCATTTACCATTAAGTGTGCACCTACTGGTAAGTTATATGTTTTTTCTTCACCATCAATCGTGATAACTCTTAACGCTGGAACTAATTTTTTATTACGTGATTCAGAAATAACTTTTTCTTGGAATCCTGTTTGCTCATCGATTTCAATTTGGAAAGTTACCCCTTGCTCTAATTGTTCGTATTCGATTTTACCAGTAGATTCTGCGATGATTACCCCGTTATAAGGGTCCCAACTTGCAATCTCTTGACCTTTTTGAACTTTAGCTCCGTTTTTGACAGATAAGATAGTACCATAAGCGATGTTAGTTTGTTGACGAACGTTTCCTAAATCGTCAATTACTTTCATCTCTGTAGAACGAGAAACAACTGTATCTACTTTGTTACCTGCATCATCTGTCGATTCAACAGTACGTAAGTCATCAAACTCAACTGTACCATCAACTTTAGCATTAATTGTATTTTGCTCAGAAACGTTACCCGCAGTACCCCCAACGTGGAAAGTACGTAATGTTAACTGTGTACCAGGCTCACCAATAGATTGCGCAGCAACTACACCAACTGATTCACCTTTCTGAACACCTTTACCTGTAGCTAAGTTGCGTCCGTAACATTTAGCACAAATTCCAGTTTTCGCTTCACATGTTAATGGAGAACGAACTTCTACATTTTCAATACCAGCTGCTTCTAAGACATCACCAATATCTTCTGTAATAATGTTACCAGCAGAAATGATTAATTCACCATTATCTGGGTTGTAAATATCATTTAATGAAGTACGACCTAATACACGAGAAGATAAACTTTCGATGATTTCTTCTTTTTTCTTAAGTGCAGATACTTCTAAACCTCTTAATGTACCACAATCTTCGTGCATTACGATAACGTCTTGCGCAACGTCAACTAAACGACGAGTCAAGTATCCAGCATCGGCAGTTTTTAAGGCAGTATCGGCAAGACCTTTACGCGCACCGTGCGAAGAAATAAAGTACTCTAAGATAGACAGACCTTCACGGAAGTTAGAGATAATTGGGTTTTCGATGATATCCCCACCAGTAGAACCAGCTTTTTGAGGTTTAGCCATCAATCCACGCATACCTGATAACTGACGAATTTGCTCTTTAGATCCACGCGCTCCAGAATCAAGCATCATGAATACAGAGTTAAATCCTTGTTGATCTTCTGTCATACGTTTCATTACAATTTCTGTTAATGTCGCGTTTGTTGTTGTCCAAACATCAATAACTTGGTTGTAACGTTCGTTATTTGTAATAAGACCCATGTTATAGTTCATCTTAATGTTCTCAACTTGGTTGATCGCACCTGAGATAAGGTCTTTCTTTTGTTCTGGGATTAAGATATCTCCTAATGAGAATGATAAACCACCCTCGAAGGCATTACGGTATCCTAATTGTTTCATATCATCTAAGAAAGCAGCCGTTGTAGGGAAATCTGTAATCTTGATAATTTTATTAATAATTGTACGTAACGATTTTTTCGTTAATACTTCATTAATATAACCTACTTGTTTCGGAACGATTTGGTTGAATAACACACGTCCTACAGAAGTTTCGATTAATTGATTTTCTATCAACTCCTCTCCTACACGAATTGTTCCTTTTACACGAATTGGCGCGTTTAAGTCAACAGCTCCTTCGTTGTATGCAATTTGAACTTCTTCATCTGAATAGAAAGTTAATCCTTCACCTTTTACTGTAAATTGGTGGTCAGTACGACGAATTTTCGTCATGTAGTAAAGACCTAAAACCATATCCTGAGAAGGTACAGTAATTGGAGATCCATTTGCAGGATTCAAAATATTTTGAGAAGCCAACATTAATAATTGTGCTTCTAAAACAGCTTCTGGTCCTAATGGTAAGTGAACGGCCATCTGGTCACCATCGAAATCGGCATTGAAGGCAGTACACACTAATGGGTGTAAACGAATTGCTTTACCTTCGATTAATTTCGGTTGGAACGCTTGGATACCTAAACGGTGTAACGTAGGGGCACGGTTTAATAAAACTGGATGACCTTTGATTACATTTTCTAAAATATCCCAAACAACAGGCTCTTTTCTATCGATAATTTTCTTAGCCGATTTAACTGTTTTTACAATTCCACGCTCGATTAATTTACGAACTACAAATGGTTTGTATAATTCAGCTGCCATATCTTTTGGTAAACCACATTCGTGTAATTTAAGTGTTGGTCCAACAACAATTACAGAACGAGCAGAATAATCCACACGTTTACCTAATAAGTTTTGACGGAAACGACCTTGTTTACCTTTTAATGAATCAGATAATGATTTTAATGGACGGTTACCATCAGCTTTTACAGCAGATGCTTTACGTGTGTTATCGAATAATGAATCAACCGCTTCTTGTAACATACGTTTTTCATTACGTAAGATTACCTCTGGCGCTTTGATTTCCATTAATCGTTTCAAACGATTATTACGGATAATTACACGACGATATAAATCATTTAAATCTGATGTTGCAAAACGACCACCATCTAATGGAACTAATGGACGTAATTCTGGTGGAATAACCGGAATAACGCGCATTACCATCCATTCTGGACGGTTTACATGGTGCATATTTGACTCACGTAACGACTCAACAACTTGTAAACGTTTTAACGCTTCTGTACGACGTTGTTTAGAAGTTTCGTTATGTGCTTTGTGTCTTAATTCGTAAGATAACTCATCTAAATTGATACGAGATAATAGGTCTTCTAATGCTTCAGCACCCATTTTCGCAACGAATTTATTAGGATCTGTATCTTCTAGATATTGATTCTCGATTGGAAGAGTTTCTAAGATATCTAAATACTCTTCTTCTGATAAGAAATCTAATCTATTTAATTCTTCACCTTCTGGTCCTTTTGCGATACCTGGTTGAATCACTACATATCTTTCGTAATAAATTACCATGTCTAATTTCTTAGATGGTAATCCTAAGATGTAACCAATTTTGTTTGGTAATGAACGGAAGTACCAAATATGTGCAATTGGCACAACAAGATTGATGTGTCCAATACGCTCACGACGAACTTTCTTTTCAGTAACTTCAACCCCACAACGGTCACAAACGATACCTTTATAACGGATTCTTTTATATTTTCCGCAGGCACATTCGTAATCTTTTACAGGTCCAAAGATACGCTCACAGAATAACCCGTCACGCTCTGGTTTGTGCGTTCTATAGTTAATCGTTTCAGGTTTTAAAACTTCACCTTTAGATTCTTGAAGAATCGATTCTGGAGAAGCTAACCCGATACGGATTTTTGAGAATTGACTTGTTTTATTTTTTGTTGACATATAGAAATGTATCTAACAATTATATTATTATAACGAAAAAGGTAGAATAATAGGTTGCCCTATTATTCTTCCAAGTTTATGTCTAATCCAAGACCTTGTAATTCATGTAACAATACGTTAAATGATTCTGGAATACCAGGTTCTGGCATTGGCTCTCCTTTTACGATTGCTTCGTAAGTTTTCGCACGTCCAATTACGTCATCCGACTTAACTGTTAAAATCTCGCGTAAGATATTAGATGCACCGAATGCTTCTAATGCCCAAACCTCCATCTCTCCGAAACGTTGTCCACCGAATTGTGCTTTACCTCCTAATGGTTGTTGAGTAATTAATGAGTATGGTCCGATAGAACGCGCGTGCATTTTATCATCAACCATGTGTCCTAATTTCAACATGTAAATCACCCCTACAGTAGCTTTTTGATCAAAACGTTCTCCAGTGTTACCATCATATAAATATGTTGTACCGTGTTTTGGAATACCTGCTTCTTCTGTGATGCGATCGATATCAGCGATTTCAGCACCGTCGAAAATAGGTGTAGCAAATTTTTGACCCATTTTAAGTCCAGCCCATCCTAATACCGTTTCATAAATCTGACCGATATTCATACGAGATGGTACCCCAAGTGGGTTAAGTACGATATTTACTGGCGTTCCGTCTTCTAAGAAAGGCATATCTTCGTCGCGAACGATACGTGCAACAATACCTTTGTTACCGTGACGTCCTGCCATTTTATCCCCTACTCTTAGTTTACGTTTTTTCGCAATGTAGATTTTCGCTAATTTAACGATACCTGCAGGTAACTCGTCTCCAACAGAGATTGTAAATCTTTCGCGATTAAGTGCTCCTTGTAAATCGTTGTACTTAATTTTGTAATTATGTAACAATTCTTTTACTAACTCGTTCTTATCCTCGTCTGTTGTCCAAAGAGATTCTGCTCCAGTTAAGTTTAAGAAATCTTCAACATTAGATAAGATTTTTTGCGTGTATTTTACACCTTTTTTGATCACTTCCTCGTTCAAGTCGTTGTAAATACCTTGAGAAGTTTTTCCGTTTAATAAAACGTATAATTTCTCTAATAAAATCTCTCTTAATTCGTTGAATTTAACGTCGTACTCAGCTTCTACACTATCAATGATAGCTTTGTCTTGAGAACGTTTACGTTTATCCTTAATACTACGTGAGAATAATTTTTTGTCAATAACAACACCACGTAATGATGGAGAAGCTTTAAGAGAAGCATCTTTTACATCACCTGCTTTATCACCAAAAATCGCACGTAATAATTTTTCTTCTGGAGTTGGATCAGATTCTCCTTTTGGAGTAATCTTACCAATTAAGATATCACCAGGTTTTACTTCTGCTCCGATACGGATCATACCGTTTTCGTCTAAGTCTTTTGTAGCCTCTTCCGAAACGTTAGGAATGTCTGAAGTTAATTCTTCCATACCTAATTTTGTATCACGTACATCTAATGAATACTCATCGATGTGGATAGATGTAAACCAGTCTTCACGAACAGCTTTCTCAGAGATTACAATGGCATCCTCGAAGTTGTATCCTTGCCAAGGCATGAATGCAACAACCATGTTACGACCAATTGCTAATTCTCCTCCTTCTGTTGCATAACCTTCAGATAAAACTTGTCCTTTCTGTACACGATCACCAACTTTTACAATTGGTTTCAACGTAATTGTAGTTCCTTGATTCGTTTTTCTGAATTTTGTTAAATTATATGTCTTCTCAGCAGTATCGAAGCTTACTAATTCTTCGTCTTCTGAGCGATCATATTTAATTGTTATAATGTCAGCATCAACATAAGTTACTGTACCTTCACGTTCTGCATTCACTAAGATTCTTGAATCTTTTGCAACTTGTTTTTCTAATCCAGTACCTACAATTGGTGCTTGAGGTTTTAATAATGGAACTGCCTGACGCATCATGTTCGATCCCATTAACGCACGGTTGGCGTCATCATGCTCCAAGAAAGGAATTAATGATGCTGAGATAGAAGCAATCTGGTTAGGTGCAACGTCGATTAAATCAACTTCTGCTGGTGTTACAACAGGGAAATCCCCATCTTCACGAGCAGTTACACGTTCAGTAGCAATAGTACCATCGTCTGTCATGTCGATATTGGCTTGAGCAATTACTTTTGATTCCTCCTCTTCCGCAGTTAAATAGATTGGTGCTGATTCGACGTCCACTTTTCCATCTTCTACTTTTCTGTATGGTGTTTCGATGAACCCTAAGTTATTAACTTTAGCGAATACACATAATGACGAAATCAAACCAATGTTTGGTCCCTCAGGAGTTTCAATTGGACATAAACGTCCGTAATGAGTGTGGTGTACGTCACGTACCTCGAATCCCGCTCTTTCTCTTGATAAACCTCCAGGTCCTAATGCTGATAAACGACGTTTGTGTGTAATCTCTGATAATGGATTTGTTTGGTCCATGAATTGAGATAACTGGTTCGTTCCGAAGAATGAATTGATAACAGATGATAATGTTTTAGCATTAATCAAATCGATTGGTGTAAACACCTCGTTGTCACGAACATTCATTCTTTCACGGATAGTTCTAGCCATACGAGCTAAACCTACTCCAAATTGGCTAGCCATTTGCTCACCTACCGTTCTTACACGACGGTTAGATAAGTGGTCGATATCATCCACCTCTGCTTTAGAGTTGATTAATTCGATTAAATATTTAATAATCGAAATGATATCTTCACGAGTCAATACTTGTACGTCCTCGCTAATGCTTAAGCCTAATTTTTTATTTAATCTGTAACGACCTACTTCACCTAATGAATAACGTTGATCAGAGAAGAATAATTTGTCAATAATTCCTCTTGCTGTTTCCTCATCTGGTGGCTCAGCGTTACGTAATTGTCTATAGATATACTCTACTGCCTCTTTTTCAGTATTAGTAGGGTCTTTTTGTAAAGTATTATGGATAATTCCATAATCAGCAGAATTGATATCTTCTTTGTGTAATAAGATCGTCTTTACACCAGAATCTACGATTTGATCGATGTGATCTTTCTCTAAGATTGTCTCACGGTCTAAGATAATTTCATTACGCTCGATAGATACAACTTCTCCTGTATCTTCATCTACGAAATCCTCGTGCCATGTATTTAATACACGTGCAGCAAGTTTACGACCTACAACTTTCTTTAAATTAGCTTTATTAACTTTTACTTCTTCTGCTAAATCGAAAATTTCTAAGATATCTTTATCTCTTTCGTATCCGATAGCACGTAATAAAGTAGTTAATGGTAACTTTTTCTTACGATCGATGTAAGCGTACATTACGCTGTTGATGTCTGTTGCGAACTCAATCCAAGATCCTTTGAAAGGAATGATACGAGATGAGTACAATTTTGTACCATTCGCGTGGAAAGATTGTCCGAAGAATACCCCAGGAGAACGGTGTAATTGAGATACAATAACACGCTCTGCACCATTAATAATGAATGATCCTGAAGGAGACATATAAGGAATTGTTCCTAAGTATACGTCTTGCACTACAGTTTCGAAATCTTCGTGTTCTTCGTCTGTACAGTACAATTTAAGACGAGCTTTCAATGGTACGCTGTACGTTAATCCTCTTTCGATACACTCATCAATTGTGTAACGTGGTGGATCTACGAAATAATCTAAGAATTCTAAAACAAACTGATTGCGAGTATCCGTAATTGGAAAATTCTCAGCAAATGTTCGGTAAAGACCTTCATTTTTTCGTTGGTCAGGTCTTGTTTCCAACTGGAAAAAATCTTCAAACGATTTGATCTGAATGTCAAGGAAATCTGGGAACTGAGCGACTGCTTTTGCAGAAGAGAAGTTCAATCTTTCTTTTTTCTCAGTCGAGTTGCTTAATGTTGCTTTAGTGGCCAATTTCGAATGAATTTTGGTTTATATAATGACTTTATGCGTAAAAAGGTTTAGACCTAACACGTCCTGTGTTAGGTCCAAACCTATATTTTTGAGTAATAAAAATTACTTCAATTCTACTACTGCACCAGCTTCTTCTAGCTGTTTCTTTAAAGCTTCAGCTTCATCTTTAGAAACTGCTTCTTTAACTGTTGCTGGAGTTGAATCTACTAAATCTTTAGCTTCTTTTAATCCTTTACCAGTTAATTCTTTAACTAATTTAACAACTGCTAATTTAGATGCACCTGCTTCTTTTAAGATTACGTCGAATTCTGATTGCTCTTCAGCAGCTTCACCTGCTCCACCTGCAGCAACAACTACAGCAGCAGCAGCTGGTTCGATTCCGTACTCATCTTTTAAGATTGTAGATAATTCATTAACTTCTAAAACTGTTAAGTTTACTAACTCTTCAGCTAATTTTTTTAAATCTGCCATTTTAATGCTTTTTGTTTTTTAAACTTTTATTTGATATGAGTGTGTCTTATTCTTCTGAAGCTCCTTCTTCTGCTTTTGCAGCGTCTTTGTTCTCTAATTGAGAAACAACAGTTTTGATTGGAGATTGAAGTAACATGATGATGTCTGCGATTAATTCTTCGCGAGATTTCAATGCTACTAATTGTGGTAATTTGTCATCACCTACGAATGTATTATCTTCAATCCAAGCTCCTTTTAAAATAGGTTTTTCAGATTTTTTTCTGAAAGTATCGATTACTTTGGCTGGTGCGTTACCAACTTCAGCAGTCATTAATGCTGTATTTCCTTTTAAAGATCCGTAAAGCTCTTCGAAGTTTTTGTCTTCGATTTGCTCCATAGCTTTCTTTAATAAAGTGTTTTTTACTACGCGTAAAGATACATTGCTTTTGAAGCAAGCTCTTCTTAATTCAGTAGTATTAACAGCGTTTAATCCGTCGATATCTGCTAAGTAGATGATTTTTGCTTCTGCTAATACAGCTTGCAATTCATCTATCATATTTGCTTTATCTTGTTTTGTCATTGCCATAATCTACTAATTTTAAGCGTTTACACTTTTTGGATCTACTGATACACCTACAGATTGAGTTGTAGAAAGCGTGATGCTTTTTACATATGTTCCTTTAGCAGCTGTTGGTTTTAATTTAATTAAAGTTTGAATTAACTCATT
>Ga0207807_1000166_pt1 | contig 14718 bp, 10 predicted proteins | sample HigsolmetaGSP15D_FD_184843 | JGI IMG/M metagenome (GOLD analysis project Ga0207807, IMG submission 184843) | High solid enriched microbial communities from the Joint BioEnergy Institute, USA - SP1-5-D (SPAdes) | ecosystem: Engineered > Bioreactor > SSF (Solid state fermentation) > Aerobic >... | reverse complement strand
TGGGACCTGGAGGAACTGCGGGTTTCACTTTTCGCCCAGGAACTGGGTGCGCGCACCGGGGTATCGGCGAAAAAACTGGCGCAGCGGGTCAAGGAACTGAACGCGCTGCAGCCCTGAGCGGCGCGCCACAGGCGCCAGGCGCGGCCGCAACGCGCCTGCCGGGAGCCAGTGACCTCGCCGGCTGCGGCACGCGCTGACGCCCGGGTCCATGTATGCGTGCAGGCTATGGGCTGGCGGGTGGCGATTGGCGGGATGCAGCGTGTGGCGCAGCGCACAGACCATGGCCTCCGGCAGCCGGAGAGTCCGTGCTGCCGGAACCTTCTTCGGCGCCGGGAGAACCCTCCATATGATGGAAGTGAACGCTGCCAGATGTGCACGCGGCCGAGCCGGTCGCCTTCTTCATGCCCTGGGCGCGGCGGCCGTGCTGTCGGCGGCCGGGGCGTCCCTCGCCGCTGCCCAGCCCTCACCGGGCGCGCAGGTGGGCGCGGCGGCAACCGCCCGCCCCCTGATCGTGGGAGGCCAGCCGGCGCGGAACAGCGAACTGCCGTTCGTCGGCCTGATTTCCCTGGCAGGGCCGGGGGGCGAGGACATCCGCCTCTGCGGTGCCTCGCTGCTGACGCCGTCGCTGGTGCTGACGGCCGCGCACTGCGTGCATCCTGAAACGCTTGCCAGCATCCAGGGCCTGGAACTGCGCGTGGTCTTCGACCGGGCTGATGTCCGCGATCGGCACCTGGGCCAGTCGCGGCGGGTGGCGCGCAACCATGAGGGCAACCTGGAAATCCATCGCCACCCCCAGTACCGGGACGACGCGCATGACTACGACGTGGCCGTGATCAGGCTGGAGGCGCCGATCACCGGCATCGAGCCGGTGGTACTGCCCACCCCGGGGTCGGACGTGCTGGAGCGGCCCGGCACGCTGGCCACGGTGGCCGGCTGGGGCAACACCTCGCGCTACCGGGGCGTGGTCGTCATGCCGGACCGCCTGCAGCAGGTCAGGGTGCCGGTGGTTTCGCCACGCGAGTGCCGTTTCGCCTATGGGCCAGGCTATGCGCCGGGCAACATGCTGTGTGCCGGCACCGGCGGGCGCGATTCCTGCCAGGGTGACTCCGGTGGGCCGCTGTTCCTGGCGCTGCCGGGGGAACCGGCGGTGGCGCAGATCGGCGTGGTCAGCTACGGCAACGGCTGTGCCAAGCGCGGCAAGCCGGGCGTGTATGCACGGCTGTCCGATCCGGTGATCCAGTCGTGGCTGGACCAGTACACCGGGCTGTGACCGGCAGGGCCTGTGCAGCGGCACGCCGCACAGGCCACCCGCGCCGGATTACTTGACCCGGCGCACCTTGGCCTGGGTGTTGATGCCTTCCACCTTCATGTACCACACACCGATGATGCCCGGGCTGATGCTGACTTTGGGGTCCTGCCGGCGCACGCCGGACACGCTCACCGCGTCGGTCTGTTCCCACTGCTGGCCGTTGTCGAGCACGTAGACGCGGCCCTTGCCGAACCCGCGGAACTCGCCCGGCAGCACCGCATTGATCGGCTCCTTGCTGCCGAAATCGAAGAAACCGCGATTCTTCACGATCACTTCCTGCCGGCCTTCCTCGCGTGCCTGTTCGCGCGCGGCGGCCACGGCTTCCGTGCTGGCGGTCTCCACCTTGCCCTGCAGCCAGCGGTTCAGCGCCGCCAGCTCGCCGGCGCTGAGCTTGTCCAGGCCGGCGGCCTTGAACTCGGCCGGACTCATCTGCTGCTGCAGGTCGCCGGCAACGCGCTGTTGCGCCGTAGCCGTAGCGGACAGGGCGAGCAGCGTGAACGTACAGACCAGCAAACGCATCGACGGCATGGACATGGGCTTCTCCTGGAGGTGAGCGCAGTGTAGGACACCGGCGGGCCCGGCATGAATACATGCGCCCGGGTGTGCGTGCCGGTCATTGTGACCCGGCGGGTGCGGCGCTAGTGTAGGGCTCTCTTTCGGGATGTATGTGCTGCTGTGAACCGCGCTTCTGTTGCCGGCCTGGATGCCTTGTTGGACCGCCCTTCGGCGGCGGTGATCACCGATGGACTGCGTGCGGCGCTGCTGCAGCACTGGAACGCGGCCGACAGCGACCACACGCAGCGCTGCCCGTGGTCGGTGCTGGGCGACACCTTCGATGCGCTGGCGCTGCTGTCGGCCGACGAAAGCGCGCTGGTGGCGGCGGTGCTGTTCGAGCTGCCCGGGCTGCGCCCGGCCCTGCCGGCACTGCCGCTGCAGTCGCCTGGCGCGACCGCTGCGGTGGGCGGGCTGCTCGATGGTCTGGATGCAGCCGACCAGGTCTGGGCGCTGCACGCCGGGCGCGAGGCCGGACGCAACAGCGAAGGCCTGCGGCGGCTGCTGCTGGCGATCATCCAGGACCTGCGCGTGGTCCCGGTGCTGCTGGCGCAGCAGCTGGCGCGCATGCGCGCCGGTGACCGGCTGGACGAGGAACAGCGGCGCGCGCTGGCGCAGTTGACCCGCGACATCCATGCGCCGTTGGCCAACCGGCTGGGCATCTGGCAGCTCAAGTGGGAGCTGGAAGACCTGGCGTTCCGCTTCCTGGAACCGGACACCTACCGGCGTATCGCCCGCGAGGTGGACGAAACCCGCGTGGCGCGCGAACGCTACGTGGAAAGCGTGAAGAAATCGCTGTCGCGCGAGCTGGCTGCACAGGGCCTCCGGGCCGACGTCAGCGGGCGGCCGAAGCATATCTACAGCATCTGGCGGAAGATGCAGAAAAAGCGCCTGTCCTTCGATCAGCTCTACGACATCCGCGCGGTGCGGGTGATGGTGGACGACGTGGCCAGCTGCTATGCCGCGCTGGGCGTTGTGCATGCGCTGTGGGCACCGGTGCCCAGCGAGTTCGATGATTACATCGCCCGGCCCAAGGCCAACGACTACCGGTCCCTGCACACGGCCGTGGTGGGGCCGGAAGGGCGCACCATCGAAGTGCAGATCCGGACCCACGACATGCACGCGCAGGCCGAGCTGGGCGTTGCCGCGCACTGGAAGTACAAGGAAGGCGGCAAGGGCGCGGAAAAGGCCTTCGACCGCAAGATCACGTGGATGCGGCAGCTGCTGGAGCACGCGCAGGAGTCCGCCGGCAGTGGCCTGGCCGGCGCGCTTGATGCCGAGCTGACCGAAGACCGCGTGTACGCGTTGAGCCCCAAGGGCGAGGTGATGGACCTGCCGTACGGGGCCACGCCGCTGGATTTCGCGTACCACGTGCACACCATGGTCGGGCACCGCTGCCGCGGGGCGAAGGTGAACGGCCGCATCGTGCCGCTGACCTACCGGCTGCGCAGTGGTGACCGGGTGGAGATCCTCACCGCCAAGGAGGCCGATCCGCGGCGCGACTGGCTGCTGCCGGCCAACGGCTATCTGGCCAGCAACCGCTCGCGCGAGAAGGTGCGGACCTGGTTCCACAAGCTCGACCGCGCCCGCAACGTACAGGCCGGACGCGATCTGCTGGAGCGCGAGCTGAAGCGCCTGGGGCTGCAGCATGCCGATCTGGCCGCAGCCGCGCGCCGGTTCCATGCCGACAGCATCGATGATCTGTACATCCAGGTGGCGCTGGGCGATACGGGGCCGAACCAGGTCAGCCGGGCGCTGCTGGAAGCCGAGCGCGCGGCCAGCCAGCCGCCGGCGGCGCCGGCGCTGCCGCGCCCGACCGCCCGCCGCGAAGGGCTGGGACGCAGCACCTTCACCGTCCAGGGTGTGGGCAACCTTTTGGTGCAGCTGGCGCGCTGCTGCCAGCCGGTTGCCGGTGAACCGATCGTGGGTTACCTCACCCGCACCCGCGGGGTCACCGTGCACCGGGTGGACTGTGCCTCGCTGGCGCGGCTGTCGGCGGCCAGCCCGCAGCGGATCCTGCCGGTGGAATGGGGCCAGGCGGGCAGTGGCTACGAGGTGGATGTGGTGGTGGACGCCGTGGACCGGCGCTGGCTGCTCAAGGACATCACCAACCTGATCGCCCAGGAGGATGCCTATGTGCTGGACATCCACAGCGATAACGTGCGTGACAGTGGCCGGGCGCATCTGCGCCTGCGCCTGAAGGTGAGTGATTTCGACCAGCTCTCCGCGCTGCTGGGCAAACTGGACGCGCTGCCCGGCGTGAGCCACGCGCGCCGTCTGGGCTGAGCTTCACGCGCGCACCGCTACGCTTGCCGCATGTATTCCCGGCCCGGCAGACCTGACATCCGGTTGCAGGACCCGCTTGAGCGGGTCCGCCGCGAAGGCCGTTGGTGGTGGCTGCAGGCACGCCACACGCGGCGGATCTGGCGTTGGGCGCTGCTGGCGGCCGTGGTGATCTTCATCGGCATGGCCCTGCTGCGCAGGCCGTTGGCCGACTGGTTCTGGGGCGAACCGCGGATCGAACAGCTGCTGGAACAGGGCGACCTGGCCTTGCGCGAAGGCCGCCTGAGCGCGGCCGATGGCAGTGGCGCGCGCGAGCGCTTCGCCGCGGCGCTGGCGCTGGATGCGGACCGCTCGCAGGCCCGCGAGGGGCTTGCCCGCACCGGCCAAGCCGCCGTGCGCCAGGCCGCCGACGCACTGCAGCGCGGGCAGCTGGACCAGGCCACGGCCGCGCTTGCGCTGGCGCGCGAGCTGCAGGTGCCGCAGGGGCAAGCCGATGCACTGGCTGCGCAGCTGCGTCGCCAGCGCAGCGGCGAGGCGGGGCTGGACGCACTGCGCGCGCAGGCGGAGCAGGCCTTGGCGCAGGGGCGGCTCGAGGGCGCCGAGGATGCCGCGCTGCCGCTGCTGCAGCGCGTGCTGGAACGGCAACCCGATGACCTGCGCGCGCTGGAAGCGCGTGATGACGCGCTGGGTGACCTGTTGCTGCGGGCACGCCGCGCGGTGGCGGCAGGACAGCTGGTGCAGGCCGACGCCCTGCTGCAGCAGGCGCGCCGGTTCGACGCCGGGCATGGCGATCTGCCGCAGAGCCAGGGCGAGCTCAACCGGGCGCTGGAGCAGCAGCTGCAGTCGGCCCACCGCGCGCTGACGCGCCAGCGCTGGGACAGCGCGGTGCAGCAGCTCGAGCCGGTCCTGCAGATCGTGCCGGCCGACCCGGCCGCCCAGCAGTTGCGCGAGCGCCTGCAGCAGGCACTGCTGGAACAGGCCACACGTGCGGCCCGTGATTTCGATTTCGCGCAGGCGCAGCGCCGCCTGCAGCAGGCCACCGGGCTGGGCGCCACGGCGGCGGCGCTGGCCGCGACCGGCCAGCAGATCGAGCGCGCCCGCACCGCCCAGCGGGCATTGAACGCGCCCGCGCGGCAACCGGCGCAGCGCGAACGCGAGCTGCGCGCGCTGCTGGACCAGCTCGAGCGCAGTGAGGCGGCAGGGCGCCTGATCGCCCCGCCAGGCGCCAGCGCCTACGATGCCCTGCGCGAGGCACAGGCGCTGGCCCCGCAGGACCGCCGGGTGGTGGCGGCGGCGCAGCGCGTGCTGCCGGCCAGTCGCCGCTGTTTCGAAGAGGGGCTGCGGCAGAACCGGGTACAGGCCGCCGGCGCCTGCCTGCAGGCCTGGCAGACGCTGGCGCCGGGCGAGGCCGCGCTGGCGGCCGCGCGCGCCCGCCTGGCACAGCGCTGGCTGGCGATCGGCAGTGAACGCCTGGGCAGTGGTGAGCTGGCCTTTGCCGAACGGGCCGCCGAACAGGCGCACTACTGGCAGCCTGCCAGCAGCGAACTGGAGGCGTTCCAGCAGCGGCTGCTGCGCGCGCGGGGCGGCGAAGGGCGCTGAGCCTTCGCCGGCGCTTACTGCACGAACACGCGGCGCACGCTGTCGCGGGCCGCATCCAGGGAAAAGTGCGTGGCGACATTGGCCAGGCCAGCCTGTGACAGCTGCTGCCACAGCACCGGATCTTCATGCAGCGCCACGACCGCCGCGGCGAAGCCTTCGGCATCGTCGGCCACCCGCGCATCCACGCCATCGGTCAGGTGCATGCCCTCCACCGCGCAGCGGGTGCCGACCACCGGCTGGCCATGGGCCATGCTCAGGTTGATCTTGCCTTTCACCCCGGCACCGAAGCGCAGCGGCGCCACCGCGATGCGCACCTGCTCCATGTACGGCACGATGTCCTCCACGAAGCCGTGCATGCGCACGCCCGGCTGTGCGGCGGCCAGGGCGAGCAGGCTCTCCGGTGCACCGGCGCCGATGCAGTGCAGCTGGATGTGGGGCAGTGCGGCGCGGATGCGCGGGAACACCTCGCCGATGAACCACTGCATGGCATCCAGGTTCGGCGGGTGGCCGAAGCCGCCCACGAAGACCAGGTCCTGGCGCTGCGCGAACGGCGCACCCGCGCCGGCCACGTCGTGCAGGTTGGAGATCAGCTCCACTTGGACCTGCGGTGCGTCCACGCGCAGCTGCTCGCGTTCGGCGGCGCTGACCAGCACCGTCACATCACACTGCTGCATCACCGCCAGCTCGCTGCTGCGGGTGCGCTCGGCCTCGCGCAGCAGCGCGGCGTCGCCGGCCACTTCGGCGCCGCGGCGCTCGCGCAGGTAATGCAGATCAACCGTATCGAACACGCGGCGCGCCTGCGGAGCATAGCGCTGCAGCAGCGGCAGGCACTCCCGGGCCAGGTGGTGGCGCACCAGCATCACCACCGCGAAGCGGGGGCCCTGGCTGCGCAGCCAGCCGGCCACGCTGTCCAGGAAGGGGGCATGCCAGACCTCCACGCCCAGCCGTTGCAGGGCCTCCGTCGCGGCGCCGCCATGCTCGCGACGGGTGGGGACGAACACCACATGCAGGCCCTCGGCCAGCAGCATGCGCAGCAGGTTGAACTGGCGCAGTGAGCCGGAATCGCGCTCCGGGCGGGGCACCTGCTCGTCCAGCACCAGCACCTGGCGCTGGCCGCGGTGCAGCACCGCCGGCGAGGGCACCGTGCCCGGCGCGGGATGGTGCTGCAGCTGCGCGGCCCATTTCGCCGCGAAGACCCGCTGGTTGCGGACCTGATAGGCCTTCACCCCGCTGCCGGTATCGGTGCCGTTGCTGGTGCCCTCGTCGTGCACCACGCGGCTGGCCGGCTGCACCAGCGTGCGCAGACCCAGCGCACGCACCTGGAAGGCCAGGTCGGTATCCTCGTAGTAGGCCGGCCGGTAGCGCGTATCGAAACCACCGATGCGGTCCCACAGCGCGCGCGGCAGCATCAGCGCCGCGCCGGAGCAGTAATCGCAGTCGCGCAGGCTGGCGTAGCGCGGGTCATCGGCCGATTCAAAGCGGCCATAGCTCCAGCCGCTGCCGTCGGCGAACACCACGCCGCCGGATTCCTGCAGGCGCCCGTCCGGATACAGCAGCTGCGCGCCGACCAGTCCGGCCTGCGGGCAGTCGCCGAAGGTCTGCAGCAGCGCGTCCAGCCAGCCGGGCTGGGGCACGGTATCGTTGTTCAGCAGTACCACGTACTGCCCGCGCGAGCGGGCCACGCCGTCATTGCAGGCCTCGATGAAACCCCCGTTGCGTTCGCGCACCTCGTAGCGCAGCCCGGCCACCTGCGGCAGCCAGCGCACGGTGTCATCGCGGCTGCCATCGTCGATCACCACGATCTCGCAGCTGGCCCGGGGCGGGTGCGCCGCCAGCGCGCGCAGGCAGGCCAGCGTATGCGCGGCCTGGTTGTAGACCGGGATGACGATGCTGACCTGCGGGGCCGGGTCGGCGGGCACCGCGAACGGGGCGAACGGTGCGGCCGCCGGCAGGTACAACGGCCGCAGCGGCGGTGCGGCCGGCGCCCGCGCATGCACCGTGATGCGCTGCCAGGTGGCCCGCCAGCCGCGGGTGCGCAGGCTGGCCAGCGCACGCCGGGCAAGCCCCAGCACGCGGTTCAGGTACGAACGGGCCTCGGCCCAGGGCATGCGCATTGCGTTGCAACTCCAGCTTAAGCGGGAAAACACCGGAGCCTGCGCCACCGTGAAAGGCTGGGTTAGACTCGCCGGACTCTACATTCTCGCATTCCCGTGCCCCGACGCTACGATTCCGACGACATCGAAGACGACTTCGACGAAGAAAACCGGGCCCCGCTGTGGCGCCGCCGCCTGATCACCTGGGCGATGGCCGCCGTGGCCCTGGGGCTGGGTTTCCTCATTCCGTACACGGTGTACCTGAACCATCAGGTCACCGAACGCTTCGGGGAACTGCGCTGGCAGATTCCCACGCGGGTCTACGCCCGGCCGCTGGCGCTGGTGCCGGGCAAGGCGATGGATGCGGCCACGCTGAAGACCGAACTGGCGGCGGCCGCCTACCGCGACGATGGCCAGGGCGAGCGCCCGGCGACCTACGCGGTGCAGGGCGGGCGCTTCACCATTGCCAGCCGCGGTTTCAACGATGTGGACGGGCGCGTGGCGCCGCGCCGCATCGAAGTGGTGCTGTCCGGCGGGCGCATCGCCTCGCTGCGTGATGCACAGAGCCGCAAGGCCCTGAAGGCCGCGCGCCTGGACCCGGCCCGCATCGCCACGCTGTACGGGCAGAAGCAGGAAGAGCGCCGGCTGATCCGCATGGAAGAAGCCCCGGACCTGCTGGTGACCGGCCTGCAGGCGGTGGAAGACAAGGACTTCAACCGCCACCACGGCATCGACCTGAGCGGCATCGCACGTGCCGTGTGGGTCACCGTGCGGTCCGGCGGGCAGAGCCGGCAGGGTGCCTCGACCCTGACCCAGCAGCTGGCCCGCTCGGGCCTGCTGGGCATCGGCAAGGAACAGACGATCACCCGCAAGTTCAACGAGGTGCTGTTCGCCCTCATCATGGAGGCGCGGTATGACAAGCGCACCATTTTCGAGGCCTACCTCAACCAGGTGTACCTGGGCCAGCGCGGCAGCCAGGCCATCCACGGCATGTCCTCCGGTGCCGAGTTCTGGTTCGGCCGTGAACTGGACTCGCTCGAGCCGCAGCACATCGCACTGCTGATCGGCCTGGTGAAGGGACCGTCCTACTACGACCCGCGGCGCAACCCGGAACGGGCGCTGGACCGGCGCAACTTCGTGCTGGGCAAGCTGCACGAGTCGCAGCTGCTGGATGATGCGGCGTACAAGCAGGCACTGGCCGCCCCGCTGGGGGTATCCAAGACGGCCGGGCTGGTCGCCGCGAACCGGTTCCCCGCCTATGTGGACCTGGTCCGCCGCCAGCTGGGCCATGACTACGCCGAAGCGGCACTGCAGGGCGCCGGACTGAGCGTGATGACCGGCATGTCACCGTCCGCGCAGGCCTATGCCGAAGGCGCGGTGACCCGCACCATCAAATCCCTCGAGAACAAGCGCCGTCCGGAGCTGCAGGCCGGCCTGGTGCTGACCGATGTGCACAACGGCGATGTGCTGGCCGTGGTGGGCAGCCGCGAGGTATCCGAGCCCGGGTTCAACCGCGCCATCGAGGCGCAGCGCCAGGTGGGCTCGCTGCTCAAGCCGTTCGTCTACCTGCTGGCGCTGGCCCAGCCGGACCGCTATTCGCTGGCCAGCTGGGTCGACGATTCGCCGGTGACCGTGCAGCTGGGGCGCAACCGCACCTGGACGCCCGGCAATGCGGACAACCGCAGCCATGGCACCGTGCGCCTGATCGATGCGCTGGCCAGCTCCTACAACCAGGCCACCGTGCGCGTGGGCATGCAGGTGGGCCCGGAACGGGTGACCCAGCTGATCAACGTGCTGGCGGGGCTGAAGGCCGAAGCCAACCCCTCGGTGATCCTGGGCGCGACCGATCAGAGCCCCTACGCCATGGCCCAGCTGTACCAGTTCCTGGCCTCCGGCGGCGAGATCCAGCCGCTGCATGCCGTGCGCGGGGTGCTCGACCCGCAGGGCAAGCTGCTCAAGCGCTATGACAAAACCCCGGCGCCGGCACAGGAAGGCGATTCCATCGCCGCCAACCTGATCAGCATCGCGCTGCAGCAGGTGGTGTCCAGCGGCACCGCGCAGCGGCTCAACGCCGACGGCCTGGGCCGCCTGCAGCCGGCCGGCAAGACCGGTACCTCCAATGACGGCCGCGACAGCTGGTATGCCGGCTATACCGGCGACCACCTGGCCGTGGTGTGGATGGGCAACGACAAGAACGAGCAGACCGGGCTGTTTGGTGCCACCGGCGCCATGCGCGTGTGGTCGGGCATCTTCTCGCGCCTGCCCAGCGCGCCGCTGCAGGTCAGCAGCAAGGGCGTGGACTGGCAGTACGTGGAGGCCAGCGGCACCAGCAGTACCGACGAAACCTGCCCGGGTGCGCGCCGCTTCCCGTTCGTGGTCGGCTATGCGCCGGCCTATGCGCCGTGCGCGCCGCCGCCACCGGTGGACGAGCCGCAGCAGGGCGGCGGCTGGCGCAGCTGGTTCGGCCTGGACCCCAAGCCTGAAGCACCTGCCGAGGCGGCGCCGCAAGCCGCTCCGGCCCCGACTCCGACCCCACGGTGAAGCCCATGAATGCCCCCCGCCTGCTGCGCCCGCTGTCGCTGCTCCTGCTGTCCGCAACGCTTGCCGCCTGTGTGAGCACGACCCCGCAGGTGAGCGTGCCGGCCGATACCACGACCCCGGCGCAGCGGCTGGCCGCGGTGGACGCGGCCGCCGGCCCGGACGACAAGGAACTGACCGTGCAGCCGCTGCGTGACCCGGAAGTGGACGATCTGCGGCAGAACGCGCTGGCGCAGCGCCAGGCGGGCGATCTGGCGGCCGCCGCCGCCAGCCTCGACCATGCGCTGACCCTGGTGGCCGGCGATCCGGCGGTGCTGCAGGAACGGGCCGAGATCGCGCTGCTGCAGGGCCAGTGGACGCCGGCGGAGGACTTCGCCCGCAAGGCGGTGGAGCTGGGCTCGAAGACCGGTCCGTTGTGCCGCCGCCACTGGGCGACGATTGAACAGGCGCGCCTGGCCCGGGCGGAAAAGGAAAATGCGGTGTCCGCGCATGCCCAGCTGGAAGGCTGCACGGTGCCGGGCATCAAGCGCTACTGATCGCGTCTGCGCTGCGGTGAGGGCAGGGCGCTGCGGCAGGGCGCCGGCCCCCCAGCTGGTAGACTGGCCGCGCCGATGAATGCCGATCTTGTCCCTGCCAGCACCGACGCCCTGAGCGAGGGCGGCGCACTTGCCGCGCATCTGGACGCGTTCGTTCCGCGTCCGGCGCAGCTGCGGCTGACCGAAGCGATCGCCGAGACCCTGCAGCAGCGCGACCTGCTGCTGGCCGAGGCCGGTACCGGCACCGGCAAGACCTACGCCTATCTGGTGCCGGTGCTGCTGTCGGGCCTGCGCACCATCATCTCCACCGGTACCCGCGCGCTGCAGGACCAGCTCTTCCACCGGGACCTGCCGCGCGTGCGCCAGGCGCTGGGAGTGGGCCACCGCAGCGCGCTGCTGAAAGGGCGCAGCAACTACCTGTGCCGCTACCGGCTGCAGCAGGCGCGGGGCGAGCCCCGGCTGACCAGCCCGCAGCAGGTGGCCGAGTTCCAGCGCATCGTCGCCTGGGCGGGGCGTACCCGCCACGGCGACATGGCCGAACTGGACGCGCTGGCCGACGATTCCCCGCTGCTGCCGCTGGTGACCTCCACGGTGGACAACTGCCTGGGCACCGACTGCCCGAACTACGATGAGTGCTTCGTGGTGCAGGCCCGGCAACGCGCGCAGGCCGCCGATCTGGTGGTGGTCAACCACCACCTGCTGCTGGCCGACCTGGCCCTGAAGCAGGACGGCTTCGGCGAACTGCTGCCCGGCGCCGAAGCGTTCATCATCGACGAGGCCCACCAGCTGCCCGAGCTGGCCGCGCAGTTCTTCGGCGAAGGCTTTGGCATGCGCCCGTGGCAGGAACTGGCACGGGACTGCCTGGTGGAGGCACGCAGCACGGGCGGCGCGCAGGCCACCCTGCAGCCACCGGTGGCGGAACTGGAACACGCGCTGCTGGCGCTGCGCGCGGCGATGGAGACCCTGCCGCCGCGCGGCACACAGTGGCGTGCCCTGGCCGTACCGGAGGTCAGCGCAGGCTTCGATGCCGTGCTGCAGGCGCTGCAGTCCCTGCTGCAGGCGCTGGATGCGCTGCGCCAGGCCAGTGCCGGGCTGGACGCCTGCCATGCGCGTGCCCGCGAGGCCTGCTCGCGGCTGGCACGCTGGCTGGGCGAGGACCAGCCGATGCTGGATTTCGATGCCGAGCCGGAGGCGCTGCCGGCCGCCGCTGCCGATGTGCTCTGGTACGAGCTGACCCCGCGCGGCTTCCGCTGCCAGCGCACGCCCATGGATGTCTCCGGGCCGCTGCGCGAGCACCGCCAGCGCAGCCAGGCGGCGTGGGTATTCACCTCGGCCACGCTGACCGTAGGCAACGGGTTCGAGCATGTGGCGCAGCGGCTTGGGCTGGATGACCCGCGCACGCTGCTGCAGCCCAGCCCGTTCGACTGGCCGCGGCAGGCGCTGTGCTACCTGCCCGAAGGCCTGCCGGACCCGGCCGCGCGTGGCTTCGGCACCGCGCTGGTGGACGCGCTGCGGCCGGTGCTGCAGGCCTCGCAGGGGCGGGCGTTCCTGCTGTTCGCCTCGCACCGTGCCCTGCGTGAGGCGGCCGACGCGCTGCGCGGCGGTCCGTGGCCGCTGTTCGTGCAGGGCCAGGCGCCGCGCGCCAGCCTGCTGCAGCGGTTCCGCGAGTCCGGCAATGGCGTGCTGCTGGGCTCGGCCAGTTTCCGCGAAGGCGTGGATGTGGTGGGCGATGCATTGAGCGTGGTGGTGATCGACAAGCTGCCGTTCGCCGCCCCGGATGATCCGGTGTTCGAGGCGCGCCTGGAGGCGATCCGCAGCGCCGGCGGCAATCCGTTCCGCGATGAGCAGCTGCCGCAGGCGGTGATCGCGCTCAAGCAGGGCGTGGGCCGGCTGATCCGCAGCGAGACGGACCGCGGGGTGCTGGTGCTGTGTGATCCGCGCCTGCTGCAGCGGAGCTATGGCCGGGTGTTCCTGGACTCGCTGCCGCCGTTCCGGCGGACCCGCGCGCTGGCCGATGTCGAGGCGTTCTTTGCGCCACAATGGGCGCCGCCCACCGATGCGGCCGATGCCGCGCCGGCTTCCGGCCCTGCCACGCCCACTGCGGCGCAGGGCACCACGTTTCCCCTGTTCTGAACCCTGCCGATGAAACTGCTCGCCTTTGAAACCGCCACCGAAGCCTGTTCCGTTGCCCTGCACGTGGACGGTGAGGTCCTGGAACGCTTCGAGATCGCACCGCGCCGGCATGCCGAACTGAGCCTGCCCTGGGCCGAGGCGCTGCTGGCCGAGGCGGGCATCAGCCGGCGCCAGCTGGACGGGATCGCGTTCAGTCGCGGGCCCGGTGCGTTCACCGGTGTGCGCCTGGCCATCGCGCTGGCACAGGGCATCGCGCTGGCCCTGGACCGGCCGCTGGTGCCGGTGTCGACCCTGCAGGTGCTGGCCCTGCAGGCCCCGGCGCAGGCGCAGCAGGTGCTGGCCGCGATCGATGCCCGCATGGGCGAGATCTACGTGGGGCACTTCCAGCGCCAGGGCGGCGTGCTCGTGGCCGAGGGCCGCGAGCGGGTCTGCGCGGCGGCGGACGTGCAGCTGCCGGCGGGCATGCAGGTACACGGCGTGGGAACCGGCTTTGCCGCGCAGGAGGGCGCGCTGGTGCGGCAGCTCGCTACGGGCCTGCAGGCGTACGATGCCAGCGCGCTGCCGCGTGCCGCCGATGTCCTTGCGCTGGCCGTGCCCGCACTGGCGCGCGGCGAAGGGGTGGCGGCCGAGCACGTCGAGCCGGCCTACCTGCGTGACAACGTCGCGCTGACCCTGGTCGAGCAGCAGGCCGCCCGCGAGGCCAAGGCCCGCGCAGGGGCCTGACGACGCGGCAGCGCCACGCGCGCTGTCAATCGTCGCGCAGTTCGCCGCCGGGCATGAACGACCAGGTCCGCGTGACCTGCAGGATGTCCACGCCGTCCTCGCCCTCGGGCAGCGGCGGGAACGGCTGTGCCAGGCTCACCACGCGCAGCGCCGCCGCATCCAGCAGCGGCGTGCCGCTGGAGCGCAGGATGCGGCTGCTTTCCACGCTGCCGTCGCGGCGCACGCCCACGGTGATCACCACCTGTCCGCCCAGCCGGCGCTGCCGCGCCTCGTCCGGATAGTTCAGGTTGCCGATGCGCTCAGCCCGGTCCACCCACGCGCGCAGGTAGTTGGCCCAGGCATATTCGCGGGTGCTGGCGGACACGAACTTGCGGTTGGGGCGCTTGGCGTACTGTGCCGAGCGCAGGTGCACTTCGGCTGCCAGCCGGGCCATCTCCGCATCCCGCTGCTCGCGGGCATTCAGCGGTGCATCCGGTCGCGGCTGTTCGGGAAGCGGATGCGGCTGCGCGGCTGCCGCGGCATCTTCGCCCGTGCGGCTGGTGACCACGCGGGCCTGCGGCGGCGGTGGCGTGGCCGCGTCCTGGCGCTGCTGCGGTACCGGTGCCGTGCCGGGTTGTGCCTGGGCCACCAGGCCGGCCTGCGCGTCGCGCGGACGCAGCGCGCGGTCGTGGTCGCCGCCGCCGACCTGGCTGGCCGCGGCCAGGAAATCGGCTTCCTTCGGTGTCAGCGCGGTGCGGGTCTGGCTGAAGATCACATCCAGCGTGGGTACCAGCGGTGCCTCATCGCTCACGGCCACGCCCACGCCCAGCAGCACCAGCGCGTGCACGGCCAGCGACAGCGCCAGGGTGGCGCCCAGCCGCTGCGATTCGCGTGCGTGCAGGGGCACGGCCGTGCTCATCCGCGCGGACCGGCCTCAAGTGCATCGAACAGCATGCCGGCGATGTTCAGGCCG
>Ga0207807_1000161_pt1 | contig 14847 bp, 14 predicted proteins | sample HigsolmetaGSP15D_FD_184843 | JGI IMG/M metagenome (GOLD analysis project Ga0207807, IMG submission 184843) | High solid enriched microbial communities from the Joint BioEnergy Institute, USA - SP1-5-D (SPAdes) | ecosystem: Engineered > Bioreactor > SSF (Solid state fermentation) > Aerobic >... | reverse complement strand
TATGCCTAAGACGATATTAGAAAAATTGGAGCAATATCAAAAAGAAAATGGGATTCCAACTAGAACAGCCGCAATCTTAGAATTGTTGAGAAAAGGATTGGAAAAATAACTTTGGCTAAAGCCAACCGAAATTCATCTCCCACCTACTCATTGGTGCGATTCGCACCTTCACATTCCTTGAGGATGGGAGACTTCTTTCGGAAAGACGTTAAAAAATTGCGCCGGCTGATTTTCATCCCTTTGCCGGTGCTGCACTCTTTGCAGCACGGTTCTGCGCCGGGCACCCCCACCATGCCAGGTGGAAAATGCGGCATGGACATATTCGAAGAAGAGCTTCTGTTATTTCTGGTATAGAAACACATTGAATATTCTTGCTGAAACGTTCTATAATGAAGTTACCTGTTTTTGTATGTTAGAAATGGGGGGGTACTTCCTTTGGATAAACCGAAATTGTGGACGAAAGACTTCATTATGATTTCTTCCACAAATTTTTTTACGCACGTTGTATTTTACTTGTTAATGACCAGTATTGCCATGTATGTCACAACCGCCTACCATGCAAGCCAGGGGATGGCAGGGCTTGCGGCGGGAATATTTGTGCTCGCTTCGCTCATTGCACGGTTATTTGCCGGTAAATATTTCGACAAAATCGGCCGCAAGCAGATGCTGGTCAGCGGATTGGTTGTTTTTCTGGCGGTGATGTTGCTTCATTTTAAAGCTGACAGTCTCCTGTTTTTGATGGTTTTGCGCTTTATCCAGGGAGCAATGCACGGCGTGATTACGACAGCGGCCGGCGCCATTGTCGCGGATATCATCCCGAATGAACGGCGCGGGGAAGGCACCGGCTATTATGCGACAAGCATGAATCTAGCGATGGCGATCGGGCCGTTTTTAGGGATTCTGATTACCCGGTTTGCCGATTTTCAGATGATCGTGCTGGTGTCAAGCATCATTGCATTCATCGATCTGATTTCTGCCATTTTGTTATCCGTTCCAAAACCGGCGCCTGCGAATGCACAAGTGAAGGAAATGGCCCGTTTTAAAGTAAAAGATTACTTTGAACCGGCTGCCGTGCCGATTTCAGGTGCAGTTTTTGCGGTTACGCTTGCCTATTCCAGCGTGCTGTCTTTCTTATCTTTGTATGCAAGGGACATTGGACTAACCGGCGCAGCCACTTATTTTTTCCTTGTATATGCGGCAGCGCTCGTCATTACAAGGCCTTTCACAGGCAGATGGTTTGATGAACGCGGGGAAAATGTTGTCGTTTACCCGCTGTTTATTTTGTTAATTGCCGGTTTCGTCCTGCTCAGCCAGGCGCACAGCGGATGGATGCTGCTTTTGTCAGGAGCTTTGATCGGGATCGGTTACGGCACCGTGCAGTCCAGTTTCCAGGCAATTGCCATTCAGCTTTCGCCGCCGAACCGGAAAGCCCTGGCAACTTCGACGTTTTTCATTTTTCTTGACCTGGCAAGCGGATCTGGGCCTTATCTGCTCGGGACAGTTGCCGGTTTGATGGATTTCCGGATGTTGTATCTTGCGGTTTCGGGCTGGGTTGTCCTGTGTATTGCCGTTTATTATGCCGTCCATGGGAGAAAAGCAGCAGCCAGCAAAAACACAACAGCAGCAGAAAGTAAATTTTAACAGGAGGGGTTGCACATGGCAGAACATCACTTTCATTTAAAAGCAGACTGGCCGGGGCTTCGCAATGATACAGGGAACATCGCATGCGGAAATCTGGTGGCAAAAATTTCCATTCCTCCGGAGATGGGCGGTCCGGGTGCCGGCACAAATCCGGACGAAATGTTGCTCGGGGCTGCCGCAACATGTTATATCATTACGCTGGCGGCGATGATGGAACGCAGCAGCCTGGAGAAAGAAAGTTTGACAATGGCATCAGAAGGGATCGTCGATGTGACCGGCGGCGTATTTACGTATAAAAAGATCATCCACCGGCCGGAAATTGTGCTGAAACCGGGCGCATCCGAGAGCGACGTCCGGCTCGCGCGGAAACTCGCGGAAAAAGCCGAAAAATCATGCATGATCAGCCGGGCCATTCAGGGAAATGTGGAAATGGAGCTTGAAGTTACGGTGAAAACAGCCGGCTGACTGGAACGGCAGGCAACTGTGAAAAAAGAAAAAGGCTGCCCTGCTGTTTGGGAAGCCATTGGAAAAGTGATTTTGCATGTCAGTATACAACATATAGAACGGAAAAAGACGTTGAGGCGGTGTCCCAACGTCTTTTCTTAGCTTCGCTTTTTGGGAGCTGCCTTCGTTTCCAGCAGCTCCTTTCGGTGAACAACTGTGTTTTTTACAATACTTTGTCCAAAAAGTCCTGTGCCCGGGTTGTTTTCGGGCGCGAAAAGAATTCATCCGGTGTGCTGTCTTCCAAAATTTTTCCGCCGTCAAGAAACAGGACGCGGTCGGCCACTTCGCGGGCAAAGCCCATTTCGTGTGTGACGATGACCATCGTCATGCCGGTTTGGGCAAGGTCTTTCATGACGTTCAGCACTTCTTTGACCATCTCGGGATCAAGTGCGGATGTCGGTTCGTCAAACAGCATCAGTTTCGGTTCCATCGCCAGCGCGCGCGCAATCGCGACACGCTGCTTCTGCCCGCCGGAAAGGCTGTCCGGATATGCGCCTTCTTTTTCCGTCAGGCCGACTTTTGCCAGCAATTCGCGCGCTTTTGCTTCGGCGGTATGGCGGTTCATCTTCTTTACTTTCATCGGCGCGTAAGTCAGATTGTCCAGCACCTTTTTATGCGGAAAAAGATGAAAGTGCTGGAACACCATTCCAATTTCCGAGCGGACTTTCATTACATTCGTTTTTTTGTCGGTGATTTCTTCCCCGTCAATCCAAATCCGCCCTTTTGTCGGCTCCTCCAGGAAATTCAGGCAGCGCAGAAAGGTCGATTTGCCGGATCCGGACGGTCCGATGACAACGACGACTTCCCCTTTTCCGACTTCTGTTGTAATATCTTTTAAAACTTCATTATGCCCGAACTGCTTATGGAGATGTTCGACTTTAATCACTGTATTTCATCTTCCTTTCCACTTGTCTGCCAAGCATGGTGAGGATAAAGACAAGCACCCAGTAAATCGCGGCAACAAACAGCAGCGGTTCAAAATTGTGATACGTTTGCGAGCCGACAACCTGGGCACGGCGCATCAAATCGAGATAACCAATGGTCGATACAAGGGCAGACTCTTTTGTCAGGGAAACAAATTCATTCATCAACGCCGGCAAAATATTTTTCATCGCCTGCGGTAAAATCAAGTCTTTCATCATTAAATAATACGGTACGCCGAGCGCCTGGGCAGCTTCGGTCTGGCCTTTGTCGACCGCCTGGATCCCGGCCCGGATGATTTCCGAAACGTAAGCGGCGGAGTTCAGGCCGAATGCGAGAATTGCGGACGGAAACGGCTGAATATCGTAACCGGTCAGCTGCGGGATGGCAAAATAAATGAGCATCAGCTGCACGATAAGCGGCGTGCCCCGGAAAATCGATGTATAAATATCGCCAATCCATTTTAATGTTTTAATATGTGAAATTTTAAAAAGGGCAAAAATCGTGCCGAGCACGAACCCGAAAAGGATCGCAAAGAATACAAATTTTAAAGTTACCCATATTCCTTTTAAAATAAAAGGAATATAAGGCACAATTTGGCTGAAATCCAAATTCATGCCTTACACCTCACTTTGATTATTTTGAAAAAACAGCGCCCTGCTCAGCAAGGCGCCTGCATGCATTACTGTTTGTCAAGTTTCCATTTCTTTCTCAGCTCATCCAGCTCCCCGTTCTTTTCCGCTTTTGCCAGCACTTTGTTGACTTTTGCCGTCAACTTGCTGCCTTTTGGCAAAGCAACGGCCATACCCGGGGAACTTGAGGTCGGGTCATCAAAGCCGGCCAGGTTTTGCTTCTTGATATAACCTTCTGCGACCGATTTATCCAGATAGGCTACTTGAATCCGTTTTGAAAGCAATTCTTCAATTAAGTTTGTGGAGTTGTCCAGTTTTTTGACCGTAAAATTGTACTTCACTTTCAGCTTGTCCGCGCCCTCTTCCTGAATGGTGCCGAGCTGGACGCCGACAGTTTTGCCTTTCAAGTCATTCAGTGTCTTGATAGGGGAACCTTTTAACGTAACGAACATTTCCCCTGAATGATGGTACGGGGTGGAGAAGTCGACGTTTTTGGCGCGTTCTTTCGTTGCGGACATCCCGGAAAGGACCATGTCAACACGGTGCGATTGCAGCGCCCCGATCAATCCGTCAAATTTCATATCTTTAATTTCGAGTTTGTATCCCAGTTCTTTTGCAATATAGTTGGCGAGATCCGCGTCAAATCCAATTACTTTTCCTGCTGTGTCCCTTGTTTCAAACGGGGCAAAGTCGGCTGAAGTGCCCATGACGAGCGTTTTTTCTTTTTTCGCGGTGCTTTTGCTGCTGTTCGTTTGGCCGCAAGCTGCCGCAATCACCATTGAAAATACAATTGCGATGCCTAACACGATTTTTTTCACAATGTTTCCCCCTATGAATATATCATTCTTGGTAAGTATCTTTATTCAACAAAATGTATTTTAACACGATGCGCAATGTTTGAAAAGATCCCTATTTTAAAAAGGATTGCCATTTTTCAGCTGCTTACCGGTATTTTTTTAACGGTTTCTGCAAACTCGCCTTTTACTTTTTCCAAAAATTCCCCATTTGTGAGAAGGTCAAATCCGGTCATGGCCAAAGCCAGCGCGCCGCTCGATAAGATCTGATGCGCATTGTCCGTAATCGTCATATCGGCAAATGCTTTTGTATGCGCGACAAGCCCCGGGGCATCCAGTCCAATATACGGATGGATCGCCGGCACGACATGGCTGACATTGCCCATATCAATGGATCCGTATGAGGTTTTTGGCGGATTGACTTTTTTCACTTTTGTTTGTAAAAGGTTTTCCGTGAACATGTTCGACAATGTCTTGTTGGTGATCATATTGTCATAGCTTAGTTCGTAATTGGATATTTGCACGGCGGCACCGGTCATGATCGCCGCACCCTGTGCGATTCTTTTCACCTTGTCAACCACTTCGTTTAAAACAGCGCGTGCTTTGGCGCGCACATAAAACTGGGCTACCGCCTTATCAGGGACAATGTTTGCGGCAATGCCGCCTTCTTTGATAATGCCGTGGATACGGACATCGGAAGTGACATGCTGGCGGAGCGCATTTACGCCGTTAAACAACTGGATCGCCGCGTCGAGTGCGTTAATGCCGTCTTCCGGATTGGATGCCGCATGGGCTGATTTCCCGCGGAAGTCAAACTGGATCGCGTCCATCGCAAGCGACTCGCCGCTTTCATACGACTCATCGGCCGGGTGGACAATCATCGCGGCATCGATCCCATTGAAAATGCCCTGTTCCGCCATCGCAACTTTCGCGCCGTTCGTTTCTTCCGCCGGTGTCCCAAGCACCACCACGCGGCCGCCGGTTTCACCAATGATTTTGCTTAAAAGCACACCCGCACCTGCGCTCATCGTTCCGATCATGTTGTGGCCGCAGCCGTGGCCGACACCCGGAAGCGCATCATATTCGCATAAAAAGGCAACTGCCGGTCCCGGTTTTCCGCTGTCATAAACTGCTTTAAAAGCAGTCGGCCTGCCGACAATCCCTTTGTCCACCGAAAAGCCGTGTGACGTAAGGAAATCCGTGAGCAATTTCATAGACTGGTATTCCTGGTCGCCAAGTTCGGGATGATGATATAAGTAGTCGCTCATTTCCCAAAGCTTGGACTCGATTTGACTCAAATGGTGTCTAAGCTGTTCCTTCATTGGATGGCCCCCTTGTATTGTTCGTGTGCGCCAAAGTTAATATTTATAAATAATATGTTATAAATATACATCACCTTTCATTATTCGACAAGCCTTTTTTTAAAAAAATACAAAAAGGCCCCATCTTGCTTCAGATGGAGCCTTCTTCGTCATATAAACTACTGCTATTCATGAAATGTTCCAGCCATATGGTTTGCAAATGTCCCGGTGCTCACTGGCACGGGCACAGCAACTATGCCGGCTATCGTGGGCCGTAGATTTACCACATGTCCCGTGTTTTTTTCGCAAACATGCGGGCCTTCCTTATGCCATCATTTTGCAAATATCATTTGAAAATGCAACCGGGTCTTCAATCTCGAGCCCTTCAATCAGCCGCGCCTGGTTATACAACAGGTTTGTATAAAGCTTGCATTTGTCCTTGTCATGGGCGAACGCCTCTTTTAATGCGTTAAATACATCATGATGGATGTTAATTTCGAGCACTTTATCGGCTTTCACATTTTGCCCGTTCGGCATGGCGCTCAGCACCTTTTCCATTTCAATTGATACTTCGCCGTCCGTGGTGAAGCAGACCGGATGCGATTTTAAGCGGTGCGAGGCGCGGACATCTTTCACTTTTCCGTCCAGTGCCTCTTTCATAAATGCAAAGAGATCTTTGTTTTCTTTTTCCTCGGCATCGGTTTCTTTTGTGTCTTCCGTTTCAAAGCCGAGGTCTCCGCTTGACACGGACCTGAATTCTTTTTCCTTATAATTCATGAGCATCTTAATCGCAAATTCATCAATATCTTCCGTAAAATAAAGGATTTCGTATCCTTTATCAAGCACAAGTTCCGTCTGCGGCAATTTTTCAATCCGGTCGATCGACTCGCCGGTTGCGTAATAAATGTATTTTTGGTCTTCCGGCATGCGACTTACGTATTCATCAAGCGTAACAAGCTTTTTCTCTTTTGAAGAATAAAACATCAGGAGATCCTGCAAATCTTCTTTGTGCGCGCCAAATTCATTGTACACACCGAATTTCAGCTGGCGGCCGAATGATTTGAAAAACGCTTCGTACTGCTCGCGGTTCTCTTTCAAAAGGTTTGCCAGTTCGCGTTTGATTTTGCTTTTGATATTTTTCGCAATCAGCTTCAGCTGACGGTCGTGCTGGAGCATTTCCCGCGAAATGTTCAGAGACAAATCTTCGGAATCGACCATCCCTTTGACAAAGCTGAAGTAATCCGGTAAAAGATCCGGGCATTTTTCCATAATCAGGACGCCATTCGCATACAGTTCCAACCCTTTTTCATATTCCGGCGTATAATAATCGAACGGAATTTTTTCCGGAATGTAAAGAATCGCATTGTAACGCACAGTGCCGTCGACTTTGATGTGGATATGCTTAACCGGTTTGTCAAAGCCGTAATGCTTTTCCATATAAAATTGCTCATAATCTTCGTCTGTCAGTTCGTTTTTGTTTTTGCGCCAGATCGGGACCATGCTGTTGAGCGTTTGTTCTTCTTTGACCTCTTCGTACTCATCTTCGCTGCCTTCTTTCAGGCGCCTTTCCGTTACTTCCATTTTAATCGGGTAGCGGATAAAATCAGAATATTTTTTCACGATGGCCCGCAGCCGGTACTCTTCCAGGTACTGATCGTAGTCTTCATCCTCTGTGTTTTCTTTCAGCTTCAATATAATATCCGTGCCGTTGCCGTCTTTTTCGCACGGTTCAATTGAATAGCCTTCCGCGCCTTTCGACTGCCATTTATAAGCCTGATCGCTCCCTGCAGCCTTGGAAATGACGGTAATTTCATCTGCCACCATGAATGCCGAGTAGAAACCGACGCCGAACTGGCCGATGAGGTCATATCCGTCTTTCATTTCATTGTCATTTTTAAACGCAAGTGAACCGCTTTGCGCAATGGTGCCAAGATTTTCTTCCAGTTCCTTCTCTGTCATGCCGATCCCGGTATCGGAAACCGTCAGTGTCCTGTTTTCTTTGTCCGGGGTAATTTTAATGTAGTAGCTGTCTTTATCAAATGTTAAATTTTCATCTGTCAAAGCTTTGTAATAAATTTTATCGATCGCGTCGCTGGCGTTGGATATCAGCTCGCGCAAGAAAATTTCTTTTTGCGTGTAAATCGAGTGGATCATCATGTCGAGAAGCCGTTTGGATTCTGCTTTAAATTCCTTTACCGCCACTTCGATCTCTCCTTTATATGTATAAATGATGGCAATGCCCCTTTAGCACTCCGAACGCAAGAGTGCTAACATCTTATTTTTTAGCACAGCACCGCTTGTTTGTCAATGAAACAGTGGCAGAAATTGTCCTTTCCAACAGGCAGGGGTTGTTCTATAATTAGTAACTGACATCTAAATACGGGCCTGGGCGATGGAAACAGGTGAAATTCCTGTACGGTCCCGCCACTGTGATGGAAAAAATTTTCCTAAGTCAGATCTTTCTCCCAAGCTGTCGGTTTATTTGAAGCCTACGAGGTATAGGCGAAAAATTTTTGCCCTTGTATACCTCTTTTTGTACAGGGGTTTTTTTATGGAAAGGAGAGCGGTAATGGTGGGGAAAAAATGGTTCGGGATTCTCTGGGGAATTGTTCTTATTTTTGTGTTATCTTTCCCGTCCGAAAGCTTTGCAGCAGTATCTGTCAGCAAAGACATAAAGAATACGGCATCATATTTTAAATCTTCCGCTTTAAACTCTGATTTTGCAGTAGCCGCACTGGCAAAGGAGAATTTGCTAACAGCCAATGAGATAAAGCAGTACCGGAAAGTTTTAACAGACCGGGTGAATGCCAAAAAGGTAACCGGTACGGAACTCGTTAAGACCATCATCGCTCTAAAAGCGATTGGAGAGGATCCGGAAAACTTTCAAAAGCAGAATTTGATCAAACGCGTATACGATACGGCGGCAGAAAGCTCGGTAACCGGATATGCCTATGATTTAATCGCTTTGAATACGGATGACTATGAGATTCCGAGTGATGCACCGAATACTCCTGCTAAAATTGCAGCAAAACTGGTTGATGCGGAACTTCCGGACGGCGGTTGGAGCTGGAGTTCTTCCGCCAAAAATTCGGATGTTGACTCAACCGGCATGGTACTGACCGCACTTGGCACTTATCAGGATAAACATGATATAGATGTGAACCGGGCAATCCGGGACGGCATCAAATACTTGAAGGCAGCAGAAAAAGAAAACGCCAGCTTTGACAACTACGGCATTAATTCGTGCACAACCGCCCAGGCCATCATCGGTCTTGTCTCTGTCGGCGTTGACCCGACAACCCGTGATTTTGTTAAAAAAGGCACGAATCCTATTTCTGCACTCAGCACATATAAAGATTCCAAAAACGGCGGATACAAATGGAAAACGACAAGCGAATCTTCAGACAGCTTTTCAACAGAACAGGTTTTCCAAGCCCTTGTCGCCTATGACCTTTTTCTAAAAGGAGATACCCTGTATAACTTCAGGAATATTAGCAGATCCCATGCCGGCAGTACGGGCGCAACTGATTCGGATGCCGGGGACAAGGATTCTGGCAACGACACTTCTTCAAATGGTAACGGGGCGGACAGCAGCAGCGGCCAGAGCCCGGCTGCAGCCGCTACAAAAGTGGTTGAAAAGCATACGAAAGAAGTCGTAACCAAAACGAACACCATTACGAATACGAAAGACCATACGATTACGCATAACAACACCACTACAAAAACCAATACGGTGGAAAAACCGGCCGCAGCCAAAAAACAAACGCCGGCAAAAACAAAAACAGCTTCAAATGCAAAAAAAGAGGACAAACCTGCAACTGCAGCTGCCCAGGCACCCCCTGCAGAAGATGCGCAGCAAGAGCCGAAAAAAGTCGTCATTACCAAAACAACGGGTGTTTCTCCTGTGCACGGCTGGGTCGGTTCCCTTTCTGCGGGTGCAGGCGTCATCCTGCTAATCATCCGTAAAAAATTTCTGGGGGTATGAGCAGGAATGAAATATAAAAGTATCATTATTGATAGTATTGCCGTTTTATTGATTGCATTCGGCGCCTGGTTTTTTATCGACGGTTTCCATTTTGAATCGAAAACCGTTAAAACTTATTCTGAAACAACACAAGTTGCAAACACTTCAGCGAAGGAAAAGGATACGGCAGCAAAAGACAGTACAACCGGAAAGAAAACGGACGCCGCCGGCAGCAACAAAACGGATGAAAAAAGCAATACGGGCGGATCCGAAAGCAATGCGGCGGATTCAGCTGCCCACTCCAAAAATGCTGAAGAAAAGGCTTCTGCAGACAGCAAGACGGATAAAGCACCTGCCACAAATACCAAAACGGCGGTCACAACCAGCACATCAACGAAAACGACAACCGGGGCTTCTTCGTCCGGGTCCGGCAGCAGCCACGCTTCCGGCAACACCGCAGCGCCATCTAAAGCAAAAGCCGAAACGGTTTCCTTAACCGTAAAGGGCTACAAAGGGCCGGTTTTCAGCGGCAAATACAGTTATAAAAGCGGAGACACTGCATTTTCCGCTTTAAAAAAAGCCGCCGCTTCTGAAGGCGTAAGCCTCGATTATTCCGGGTCCGGTGCAACCGTCTATGTAAAGGGCATTAATGGCCAGTATGAAGGGGATCAAGGCGGCATGAGCGGCTGGAAATATAAAGTAAACGGAAAAGAGCCAAACGTTTCCGCAGGGTCGTATAAACTAAAAACCGGCGATCAGGTTGTCTGGTTCTATTCTAAATAGGAGATGCATAAAATGGGGAATCAGCCGCTTGAAAAAAGGAAGTCAGCGAAAACCGCTTCACGGCTGACAAGGAGAATGGCGCTTCTTGCCATGCTGGCGGCTCTGAGCGTCGCCGGGCGGATTTTGATGGCATCGGTCCCGAATGTCCAGCCGTGCACCGTGATCATCATTTGCAGTTCTTTTGTTTTCGGCATCCGCTTCGGTTTGGCGCTTGCCTTTTTGACGGTCTTCGGTTCCGACATGTTTCTCGGCATGGGGCTGTTTGCGATCATGCAATTTCTTGCGTGGGGTACTATCGCGGTGCTTTCCGGCCTGCTCGGCAAGAAAGAGTTATACAAAAAAGTCCCACATCTCGTGTTATGTCTGTATGCAGCTTTTACCGGCTTCCTGTTCGGCTTTATGGTTTCATTAAATTATTTATTTATCGGCGGGCCGTTTGCGTTTTGGACATACTACCTCGGCGGGCTGTTGTTTGACAGCTACCATGCCGCGGGAAACTTCTTCTTTTATTTAATTTTAGGGCCGGTTTTAATCAAACTGATTGCAAAAGAAAAAACGCGAATCGAACGCATTTAGCCTAAGGCTGCCTGTTTCACGCAGGCAGCCTTGTTTGGCTGTTGTCTGATATGGAGCACAACAAAAGATGTTGGGTTAACTTAATGGAGAGAATTTAAGTGAACTATTTGAGGTTGGTAATACTTTCGAGTTTATATAATGTTTTAACTGCTATGAGTCTTTCAAGATTCCATTGAATAGCACAATAAACAACAGCACCTCCTTCGTATCCATCAAAGGAAGTGCTGTCCTGTATACTTATCAACTATATAATGCTTACAAAGACGCTAAACCAAATACAAAGTCTTTCTCATCCCTGAAAAATCAAGTTGAACAGTTTGAAATGCAAGTCACACGGGACTCCATTCAAGAAAATAAATCAATTCGCAAGGTGGCTGAAAAGTTGGGCGTAAGCCATTCTACACTGGTCAAAAAAATGAAAAGGTGGAAAATGATCATAGAATAATGTTGAATTACCAAAATCCACTAGCCTTTTCCCCTCCCCCTGAATGCATAAAGAATCTAAGATCTACTGAAACAGCTCAAAGATACTTGAAAAGTAATGCTGCCTATCAATATTCTGGCAAAAAACAGCCGTTTCTAATAGAACTTACTATGGAACGGCTATTTTTTTCAGGGGTGCCCACTCCTCACCATGTCCCCAGATAACCTTCCAATACGAATTCTTTTAACCCAGTCCATCAACGATGGCCATTTTTCAGGGGTATGGCTGGCTTTTACCTGGAAAAAAGCTTTATACCAGACATATGCCGTTCTGCGGGCATGGTGTCATGTCCGTACAATTCGGAAATTCGATGTCCTCAGCGGCTTTTTCGATATCTGCTGAGTGGGCGGGGGAAGGCGGATCAAAGTAATCCTTCTCTTATCCAAGCATTCACTTCCTATGAAACCAAAGCTGAGTATCCATTCATTTCACCATCATCCTCACGCAAGCCGGTACACGACAAATTTTTCGTATGGATTATGCTTGTATAAAAGCGTTAGCGGGACTTCGAGTTTTTTTTTCAAATGGTGTATGGTCTTCAAGGAAGTAAATATAGCCCTGCGACGGATAATATAAAATAATGTCTGTTTCCCGGTATGCTTCTTCCACCGAGCGTAAAATATTTTGCACAACCTTCATAAAGATTTGAACAGAAAACGGATTAAAAAAGTAAAAACGGTTGTCGTCCGGCAGTATCTTATAATTTTCGGCAAGGCAGCATATAAACCGAATACGGGCGGGCTGGACCGGGAATTTTCTCTCATAGCGTTTCTTGTTTTCGAGGGCTTCCCGGTACAACCATTCATTCATTTCAATGCCGGTCACGGTTGCGCGAAACAAATGATGGATATAAAAATTGAGCCGCCCTTTGCCGCAACCGAAGTCTACCACATGGTCGCTTTTATCCAGTTCATAATGATCGAACAGTTCATCAAGCGCATGATAAGGCGTCGGCTCATAACGGTTGTAATGCAGTGATGCATTAAACCCTTTCTGCTCACCGGTTGTTTTTATATGTAAAATTCCGTCAAAGTAGGCATCGTTCATTGTTTCGCTCCTGTTATTCTTGATAAAAACCAGCCTGCCGTTTATAAAGGGGCAATTGCCTGTTCCAGCCTGTACGGTGACAAATCCAGATCGGTTTTCCGGCCGAGTGCAAGCCTTGCAAGCTCTGCGCCGAGAAAAGGGCCGGCCGTTAAACCGGATGCCCCGAGGCCGTTTGCACAAATAAGCCTTTCGTAACCGGGCCAAGCACCGATCACCGGCAAAAACCCCGGCGTGAACGGCCGAAATCCGACTTTCACATCCATAAGGGACGCTTCAGCCAAGCCCGGTGCAACCGGCAGCACTTTGCTTAAAACTTCGTGGATCCCGCCGGCTGTGGTGCGCAAATCAAAAGCTTCCGTATTTTCATGGGTAGCGCCGGCAATGATATGGCCGCCATCGAATGCCAGCAAATACTGATCATTCGGCGGCATGACGACCGGCCAGCTGCTTGTGTCCATACCTTGCAGTTTTAAATGGAGAATCTGTGCTTTTTGGTGGCTGACTTGAAATGCCGCACCGAGCGGTTGGAACAAATCTTTTGCCCATGCACCCGCTGCCACAATCGTTTTGTCCGCATGCAGCGTATGGCTGCCGGCTTCAACCCCGATGACTTTTCTGCCTTCCACAAGCAGCCTGGCACTGCCTTGAATGACTTTGGCCCCGCGTTTGCAAGCAGCATTTAACAGGCAATTGCGCAATGCCTTCCCGTTTACGCGCGCGGCACCGCCGGCATAGACCGCACTGAACCCTTCGTCCAGAATCGGGAACATGTCATGCGTCTCGGCGGCAGACAGCCGTTTTACTTCCCCGATTTCAGGCGCATCTTCCCTTCGCTTTAACGCGCGTTCCTGCATTTTATCAAGCTTTTCTTCATCTGTATGTATGCTGAGGGCGCCGGTCCGTTTATAACCGGTTTCCGTTTCCCCGTCTTTTTCCAATTGGGCAATCAAATCAGGGTAGTATTTCGCACCTGCTTTTGCGAGCCGGTACCAGTTTTTGTTGCGTCGCTGCGACAGCCATGGGCAAATGATTCCGGCAGCCGCTTCCGTTGCCTGCCCTGGGTCAGCCCTGTCAACCAGTGTAACAGCTGCGCCCGCTTTTGCAAGATGATATGCAGCAGAAGCACCGAGCACTCCGCCGCCAATTACAACATAAGATGGCATAAGTCACGCCTGCTTTCTGTAAAATAAGATTTGCTTTGTATATGAAGTAAAATCCTCAAGATGTTTCTCTATGATTTGCTTTAAAATATCCAAATCAATAGCCTGGTCATCGTGAACAGCGATATTCCGAAACCCAACCATTGCCTTTAATTTTGCGGCCGTTTCTTCATTGATTACTCCGTTCGCTTTCAGCAGATCAAAAGCCTCTCTGCTCGTCTGTGGAAGCCCGAGCTGTTCTTTTGCAGTAATGTGCATGGCCAAGTCAATCGATGCTTCACAGGCACGCTGAATATTGAGAATGATGGAGTCCTGTTTCGTAAAATCCTCTAAACTTGCAGGAGAGCCGCTGTACACTTCCCGGACACGTTTCAGACAGCGCTCAATAATACTTATCTTATTGAAGACCACTTCATCTTCCATACACAGCTCCGCTTTCTGCAATGTTTTTTAAGATTTCGGCACGTTCCTCGTTTAGCTTTGCATACAAACTATATGCCAGCATGCGTTTTACATTCAGTGCATTTTCATTTTTTATATCCATAACGATGCCGGTTGCAAAAATCTGCGCCTGAAATACAGTAGACGCATGGTTCAGGTCAATAAGATCCACGTCCTTATTTAATCTATCTGCAAGTTCCTGAGCATACAAAAAACATTCATAGGATGTCAGCATACCGCCTTCTTTGTAAAAAGCGATGTCAACATCACTATCCGGCCGGGCATATCCTTTTGCATACGAACCGAACAAAATGATAAAATCCGGATCTATTTTCTCTTTTAAAAAAGCAATGATTTCCCTCCGCAAGTTTGGCGCCCCCCTGTACACGGTACTCATCCCTATTATACGAACAAACCGGCAAAAAAGCGAAAAATCCCCGTTCAAACGGGGATTTCCATTTCCGCCAATGTTATAAGGTTTTGTCCACGCTTATTTCAACGACATATCCAGAACCATCCTGCCCTGTATTCTGCCTTCTTCCATTTCTTTAAACACTTCTCCCACTTCTTCCAGTCTGCGCGTGTGCACAACCGGGACG
>Ga0207807_1000152_pt1 | contig 15908 bp, 18 predicted proteins | sample HigsolmetaGSP15D_FD_184843 | JGI IMG/M metagenome (GOLD analysis project Ga0207807, IMG submission 184843) | High solid enriched microbial communities from the Joint BioEnergy Institute, USA - SP1-5-D (SPAdes) | ecosystem: Engineered > Bioreactor > SSF (Solid state fermentation) > Aerobic >... | reverse complement strand
CTTGTACGGCTGACATCGCCTTACGGAAAGGTGAAAGTACGGGCCGTTGTGACCGGGCGGGTACAAGGAAAAGAATTGTACTTAACGATGAACGCCCGGAAAGAGGATGAAATGGTGAACCGGCTGACGAGCAGCTATCATGACCGGGTGACCCATACCCCGAACTATAAAGAAATGGGCGTAAAAATGGAGATTTTAGAGGAAAAAGGAAAACCGCCACTGCCAAAGGTGAACCACCGTTATGGCAATCGGATTCCGCAAATCAGTGTAAGAGTAGAAGAAAAATGGAAGCGGGATGACTTTATCCCGATCACGGCATTATTTTCACCGGGAGGAAAAGCATATGGCGAAGGTGATCAGGCAAACGGGACGGGCCGGTAATCGGAAAGAAAACCGCGGGCGGGAAGGCTCTGTTCCGGCCGTGAAATTAATAAAGCCGGGAGGGAAAGCGTATGGCGAAGGCGATCAGGCAAATTAAACGAGTGGATCCGGCCCCGGAAGAATGGCAGGCAGCATCTCTGTCGGCGGTTGTACAGGCAGCCGCCGAAAACGGGGAATCACTGATTAAACTGTTGGAGATCATCAAACAGCTGGATGGCATGGGCGTGCTCAACGCGATGGAAGGCCTGCTCCAAAACCGCGTTGATGTTGCCGAAATTGCTTTAGGGCAACTGAACCAGCCCGCCATGTACCATGTCATCAAAAACGGGATGAACGTATTGAAATTTTTAGGTTCCATCGATCCGGAACAACTGCAAACGATCCTTTCAGGCATCACGAGCGGATTTGAAAAAGCAGCTCAATCCGGGGGGCAGGAGAGCCTGTGGAAGCTCGGAAAAAGCATGCGCTCCCCGGAAGTGAAACGGTCGCTTGCTATGATGGCTGGCGTTTTGGCGGGGATGGGGGAAGCCATGGAGCAAAACCATTCGCTTCCTAAAGGAGGAACCGACATTGGCTAAAGGGATGTTGAAAGTAAGTGATATGGTAAATGAAGAAGATGCCGCCAAAGTCCGACGCGCCCTGAATGAAGTCTGGGGCGTCCGCGAAATTGAAATAAGCTTGGCAAGAAAAGAAGCGACGTTTACCTATAATGACCAATCGGCATCCTGCCACGACATGGTGCAAGCCGTGACGGAGCAGGGATACCGTGCCGAAATGATGGAACCATAAAAGGAGGAAGGCACTTGAAAGTATGCGAAATCTGCGGTTCCCAAGCACCGGAAGAAAACGAAGCGGAATCAAGAAGAGTGCTTTATGTCTGTGAAAACTGCCGGACCGACCGGAAATTCGATTTTGAAGATGAAAATTAAGCAAATGGCGTTGCGGCATCGCAACGCCATTTATATGCGCATATTTTCCGAAAAAATAGCGCCTTTATTGCCGGCTGCCCATATCCCCGAAAGCATGGGACTTCTTGCCATTGCATATACTAAAACACAAAAATGTTGTAAAATAAAAGACAAAAGCAAGAGAAGCCTTCTATCATTGCCAAGGGGGGAATGTTATGAATCTTCAAGTCGGATTGTGGCAAAAGCAATCAATGAAACTGGCAATGACCCAGGAATTAAAGCAAGCAATAGAGGTTCTTCAGTTCTCGTCCCAGGAGCTCGCATCTTTTTTGGAAGAAAAAGCTGCAGAAAATCCTCTCATCGAACTGTCCAGCACCAATATTAAATTGGTCGATTCCCGTTTTTCCGGCTTGAGCCGTGCAAAGGGGCAGAAAAAAAGCCAGGACAAAAACTGGATTGAACAAATTCCTGCACAGACGGAAACACTCCCGGATTTTTTGATCAGCCAATTGGATATGAAAGCGTTGCCAAACGCAATCGTGAAAGCGGTCCAACTTTATGCGCGCCATCTTGATGCAAACGGCTATCTTACAATCCAGGTTCAGGAAGCGGCAAAAATGGCTGCCATTTCCGAAGAAGATGCCGAAAAAGCGCTTGGCATTCTCCAGTCGCTGGATCCGGCCGGAATCGGCGCAAGATCGCTTCAGGAATGCCTGCTGATCCAGATAAAAAGGGATCCGGATGCGCCCGGGCATGCGGAAGAATTGATCAGTCGCCATTTTCTCGATTTTGCCGAAAAAAAATGGAGAGGCATTGCGAAAAAACTCGATATCTCCCTGCAGGAAATTCAGCGGGTATCTGATTATGTGCAGACATTAAACCCGCGTCCGGGATCCGGTTTTATGGCGGATCGGCCGCAATACATCGTTCCTGATCTTTTGGTCAAAAATCACGCGGGAAAGCTCGAATTGTATCTTGTAGAAAACCAGGTTCCAAAGCTCCGCTTGAATGAAAGCTATGCAAGCATGAATCCGTCCGGAGATGCCAGCGTCACCCGCTATTTAAAAGAAAAAACGCAGGAATACTACTGGATCCGAAAAAGCATCGAAAGTCGGAAAGAAACGCTGCTGAAAGTCGGCGCAGCACTGCTTGAAAAACAGCGGGATTTCTTTTTATATGGAAAAGGGCATTTAAAGCCGCTTACGATGAAAGAAATTTCGGATGAAATCGGGATGCATGAGTCGACAGTGAGCCGCGCAGTGAGGGAAAAGTATATGGAAACGCCGTTTGGGACTTTTCCATTGAAAACATTTTTCACGACCGCCTTGCCGGTCCGTTCTCCTGGCGGGGAAGAAGCGGCATCGAGCGCCGAGGTCAAAAATGAAATTTCAGCACTTGTAAGCGGGGAAGACAAACGGAAGCCGCTTTCCGACCAGGCGATTGTGGCCGTATTAAATGAAAAAGGGTTTGAAATCTCGCGCCGGACAGTGGCAAAATACCGCGAACAGCTCGGCATTCCGTCATCTTCCAAAAGAAAAAGGTACGAATAAGCCGGGAATATTTTTTCAAAACGGAAGTTGCGCGTTTCGTCCGCCGGCAAAAAAGGGTGAACCGGACGGGAACGGGCAAACGCGCGCCTTGCGAAAACAAATAACTGAACGGGGCATTTAAAACCATTCCTGTTTGTTTATATCAGGAGCACAGCCCATGTTCCTGCCACGAGTGTCCGGAAAGGGAGATGATTTTAAAATGGAACTGGTGCTATATACAAGAAAACAATGCCCGCTTTGTGCGGAAGTAAAAGAACAGCTGCAATGCCTGCAAAGGGAAATCCCGTTTCGGCTGATTGAAAAAGACATCGAAGCATGCGATGCGTGGACGGAAAAATACGGCCTTATGATCCCGGTTGTCGAGTATAAAGGGGAACTGCTTGGATATGGGCGAATTCACCTTTTCGACATAAAGGAGCGCTTACATGAAATTCATGAGCAATAATAGTTGAAATGCAAAATTTATCCTGCTAGAATGAAATATGTAGCGAGGGTAATTTTTTTTGAGGCAGGCGGGACAAAAAATGTCTCTATGGGACTCAACACGACCTACATAATTATTTAAGGGAGTACATCATCTATGCGATCGTTGATAGGGGTTCAAAAAAAATTATACCCCGATATCCTCGCTGTCATGCAAAAACGGTACCGGATCCTCCGTTCCATTTCTTTTGCGGAGCCGGTCGGAAGAAGAACATTGGCGCAAATGCTCGGCATGTCAGAACGCGTACTGAGGAGCGAGACGGATTTTTTAAAAAATCAAAAGCTCATCGACGTAAAATCTTCAGGCATGTCGGTGACAATTGACGGTGCTGCCTTATTACAAAATATGGAAAGCATGATGAGAGAAATATCGGGTATAAATGAAACGAAAGAAAAGCTGAAACAAGCTTTGGGCCTCGAAGACGTGGTCGTGGTTCAAGGGGACAGCGATAAAGAACCGTGGGTGAAAAACGAGCTTGGAAGGGCTTGTGCTGTAAGAATGAAAGCCGCCTTAACGGGAAACAATATAATCGCTGTAACCGGAGGATCGACAATGGCCGCAGTCGCAGATGTGTTAACTCCCGATATCAGTGCCAAGAGGCAGCTGCTGTTCGTGCCGGCCAGAGGCGGGATCGGTGAAGATGTCGCAAACCAGGCCAACACGATCTGCGCAAAAATGGCGGAAAGGACCGGCGGAAAACACAGGGTATTATATGTGCCTGACCAGGTCAGCCCGGAAGTGTACAAATCGGTCGTAAATGAGCCGTCCATTAAAGAAGTTCTTACCCTTATTAAACAAGCGGATATTGTGCTGCACGGCATTGGCGAAGCCATGACGATGGCAGAGCGCCGCAAGACCGGAAAAGAAGAGATGGAGAAAATCATCCGCGGGCATGCAGTCGGCGAAGCGTTCGGGTACTATTTTAATGAACATGGTGAAATTGTTCACAAGGTCCGGACGATCGGCCTGCAACTTGAAGATTTACACCAGATCCGCCATGTTTTTGCGGTTGCCGGCGGGGCATCCAAGGCAAAGGCCATTAAAGCCTACATGAACACGAAGCCGGAATCCACTGTTCTGATTACGGACGAAGGGGCGGCAAAACAAATTCTCGCTTGGCGCTAACCTGTTTTTAAAAGGGATAACCCTTTTGAAATATAAAATTTTTACGACTAAAGGAGGAAATACAAATGGCAGTTAAAGTTGGTATTAACGGATTTGGACGTATCGGACGTAACGTATTCCGTGCTGCTCTAGGCAATCCTAATGTTGAAATCGTCGCAATCAATGACCTGACAGATGCAAAAATGCTTGCACACTTGTTAAAATATGACTCAGTTCATGGCAACCTCGAAGAAGAAGTCACTGTTGACGGTGATTCCATTGTTGTAGACGGCCATAAAGTAAAAGTTTTGGCTGAACGCGAACCTGCAAATCTCGGATGGGGCGACCTCGGTGTTGACGTTGTTGTTGAATCCACAGGCCGTTTCACAAACCGTGAAGGGGCTGCGAAACACCTTGAAGCAGGCGCAAAGAAAGTCGTCATTTCCGCTCCTGGCAAAAACGAAGATATTACGATCGTAATGGGCGTTAACGAAGAAAAATACGATCCTAAAAATCATCACGTTATTTCGAACGCATCCTGCACAACAAACTGCCTGGCGCCGTTTGCAAAAGTGCTGCATGAAAAATTTGAAATCAAACGTGGTATGATGACAACTGTTCACTCTTACACAAACGACCAGCAAATTCTTGACTTGCCGCACAAAGACTACCGCCGTGCGCGTGCAGCTGCACAAAGCATCATCCCGACCACAACCGGTGCTGCCAAAGCAGTTGCACTTGTATTGCCTGAACTGAAAGGCAAATTGAACGGTATGGCTATGCGCGTTCCGACTCCAAACGTTTCTGTTGTTGACCTTGTTGCTGAACTTGGCAAAAACGTAACGGTTGAAGAAGTAAACGCAGCATTGAAAGAAGCGGCTGAAGGCGAATTGAAAGGCATCCTCGCTTACAGCGAAGAACCGCTTGTATCCCGTGACTACAACCATACAACTGTTTCTTCGACCATTGATGCATTATCCACAATGGTTATCGAAGGCAACATGGTGAAAGTCATTTCCTGGTATGACAACGAATTCGGTTATTCCAACCGCGTTGTTGACCTTGTTGAATACATCGCTTCTAAAGGCCTTTAATTTGAACGATAAAACGTTGCAGGGGGGTGGGGAAGAATCCCCTCTCCCTTTTTTTCAATGCCTGTAAAACAAAAGGAGGTTCGTTTTGCCATGAACAAAAAATCGATTAAAGATGTTGAATTGCAAGGCAAACGCGTTTTCTGCCGCGTCGACTTCAATGTTCCGTTAAAAGACGGCAATGTAACGGATGACACAAGGATCCGCGCTGCCCTTCCAACGATCAAATATTTGGTGGAAAACGGCGCGAAAGTCATTCTTGCCAGCCACCTCGGCCGTCCTAAGGGCCAGGTTGTTGAAGAACTGCGCCTCACGCCGGTTGCAAAACGCCTGAGTGAACTGCTTGGAAAAGACGTCAAAAAAGCAAATGAAGCTTACGGCGAATCGGTTAAGGCGGAAATCGCGAAAATGGAAAACGGCGACGTGCTTTTGCTTGAAAACGTCCGTTTCTACCCTGGCGAAGAAAAAAATGATCCGGAACTGGCAAAAGAATTTGCTGCACTTGCTGACCTTTATGTCAATGATGCTTTCGGTGCTGCACACCGCGCACATGCATCAACGGAAGGCATCGCCCACTACCTTCCTGCAGTATCCGGCTTTTTAATGCAAAAAGAACTCGATGTGCTCGGCAAAGCATTGTCCAATCCGGAACGCCCTTTTACTGCCATTATCGGCGGCGCGAAAGTCAAAGACAAAATCGGCGTCATCGACAATTTGCTGGATAAAGTCGACAACCTGATCATCGGCGGCGGCCTTGCTTATACGTTCGTCAAAGCACAAGGCCATGAAATCGGCAAATCGCTGCTTGAAGAAGACAAAATTGACCTTGCAAAATCTTTTATGGCAAAGGCGAAAGAAAAAGGCGTCAACTTCTATATGCCGGTTGATGCGGTCGTAGCAGACGAATTCTCCGAAACGGCCAACAAAAAAGAAGTAGCAATTGAAGAAATTCCGGCTGACTGGCAGGCACTTGACATCGGCCCGAAAACGGTTGAACTGTATGCCAAAGTCATCAAAGAATCGAAACTCGTCATTTGGAACGGACCGATGGGCGTATTCGAAATGGACGCGTATGCCAACGGGACAAAAGGCATTGCAGAAGCGCTCGCGGCTGCAACCGGCACTTACAGCATCATCGGCGGCGGCGACTCTGCGGCAGCTGTTGAAAAATTCCATCTGGCAGAAAAAATGGACCATATTTCAACGGGCGGCGGCGCATCGCTTGAATTTATGGAAGGGAAAACACTTCCTGGCGTCGCAGCTTTAAATGACAAATAATTTTATCAGGAAAGGGAGTGTCCTTATTGCGTAAACCGATCATTGCGGGGAACTGGAAAATGAATAAAACCTTGCCGGAAGCGCTGGCTTTTACCGAAGAGGTAAAACATTCGGTACCTGGCGAATCTGTTGTCGACAGCGTCATCTGTGCGCCTGCGCTCTTTTTGGAACGCCTGGTGGAAGCAACAAAAGGCACCCGCGTAAAAATTGGCGCCCAAAACATGCACTATGAAGAAAGCGGTGCTTTTACAGGCGAGATCAGCCCGGTTGCACTCGCGGATTTGCATGTTGAATATGTCATCCTGGGACACTCTGAACGCCGTGAAATGTTTAATGAAACGGATGAAGCAGTCAATAAGAAAGTGAAAGCTGCTTTTGCCCATCATTTAACACCAATCGTATGCGTGGGAGAAACACTGGCACAACGGGAAAACAATGAAACAAAACAAATCGTCGGCTCACAGGTAAAAGCTGCTTTTTCCGGGCTTTCCGGCGACGAGGCAAAACAGGTTGTCGTTGCCTATGAACCTATCTGGGCAATCGGAACAGGCAAATCTTCGACTGCCGAAGATGCCAACGAAGTTTGTGCCTATATCCGTAGTGCCATCGCGGACCAATTCAGCCAGGATGTTGCTGACAGTGTCCGAATTCAATACGGCGGCAGTGTAAAACCCGGCAACATTAAAGAATTCATGGAACAACCGGATATTGACGGTGCATTAGTGGGCGGCGCAAGCCTTGACCCGCAATCTTATTTGCAATTATTGGAGGCGGTAAGCCATGAGTAAAGCACCTGTGGCATTAATCATCTTAGACGGCTTCGGCTGCCGGAAAGAAACATACGGCAATGCTGTAGCCCAAGCAAAAAAACCAAATTTTGACCGTTACTGGAAAGAGTTCCCGCACAATCAGCTCGGCGCAAGCGGCGAATCCGTCGGCCTTCCTGATGGCCAGATGGGGAACTCGGAAGTCGGCCATACAAACATCGGTGCAGGGCGTATCGTTTACCAAAATCTGACGCGCGTAGACATGTCGATCAAAGAAGGCGAGTTTGAAAAGAACGAAACCTTCCTCGGCGCGGTTGAAAATGTGAAAAAACACGGGACAAGCCTCCACTTATTCGGCTTGTTGTCGGACGGCGGCGTGCACAGCCATATCCGCCATATGTTCGCGCTGTTGAAATTCGCAGCCGATCAAGGTGTGAAAAAAGTATACGTCCATGCATTCCTTGATGGCCGTGACGTGGGCCCGAAAACAGCGGAAAAATACATCAAAGCAACGGAAGAAAAATTTAAAGAGTACGGCGTTGGCGAATTTGCAACGATTACCGGCCGTTACTATTCCATGGACCGTGACAAGCGCTGGGACCGTGTGGAAAAAGCGTACCGTGCTATGGCATACGGCGAAGGCCCGAAATATCCGAACCCAATGGCGGTGATTGAAGATTCCTATAAAAACGGGATCTTTGATGAATTCGTTATTCCTTCTGTGATTACAAAAGAAGACGGCTCACCGGTGGCAACGGTTCAGGACCATGATTCGGTCATTTTCTACAACTTCCGCCCGGACCGTGCCATCCAAATTTCAAATGCTTTTACGAATGAAGATTACCGTGCATTTGACCGCGGCCCGAATCATCCGAAAGATTTGTACTTCGTCTGCATGACGCATTTTTCGGAAACGGTCAAAGGCTATGTTGCCTTCAAACCGGTCAGCCTTGACAATACAATCGGCGAAGTATTGGCACAGCACGGGTTAAAACAGCTGCGGATTGCAGAAACTGAAAAATATCCGCATGTGACGTTCTTTATGAACGGCGGGCGTGATGAACCATTTCCGGGGGAAGAAAGAATTTTAATCCATTCCCCTAAAGTGGCAACATATGACTTGAAACCGGAAATGAGCGCCTATGAAGTAACGGATGCTTTGCTGGAGCAAATCCGGAATGACAAACAAGATGCCATCATTTTGAACTTTGCAAACCCGGATATGGTTGGCCACTCCGGCATGCTGGAACCAACCATTAAAGCGATCGAAGCTGTCGATGAATGCCTCGGCAAAGTAGTGGACCTGATCCTTGAAAAAGGCGGCTATGCCATTATCACGGCTGACCACGGTAACTCGGATGAAGTGCTGACACCGGAAGGCAAGCCGATGACAGCCCATACGACAAATCCGGTTCCGGTCATCATTACGAAAAAAGGCGTTGAAGTGCGTGACGGCGGCATCCTTGCCGACCTGGCACCGACCATGCTTGATCTGTTGAACATTGAAAAACCGAAAGAAATGACAGGCACAAGCCTGATTAAAAAATGACCCTGTACGGGGAAGCCTGATAAAAGGAAAATCCGGCCAAATGCGGTGAAAGTGACGCCCTGAAAACGGGAGCGCCATGCCTGAATGGTGCTGCGGGCATGGAAAGGGATGACACCCGGGGGCATGCCGGGAAAATTTGCCGCGGACATGCCCTTAGCGCCATGCCTGGAAAGTACCGCTTTGTACGATTTGAATGACGAATGGTACAATGAATATCTGCAAAAAGCATCTGAATGAGCTAAAGGCTCAATCAGTAGTGGTGTTGGACACGCCAACAGTGTATACGTTCAACGGACATCCGTTCATTGCGTAGAACTGGAAACTTGCCATTTTAATGGCGGGTAGTTCACAAAGTGATGAAAACCCCCATTTATGCATTGAAAAAGGAGAGATAAGAAGATGTCTTTAATATCTGATGTTTATGCACGCGAAGTATTGGATTCGCGCGGCAACCCAACTGTTGAAGTAGAAGTTTACACAGAAGACGGCGGTTTCGGCCGCGCATTGGTGCCAAGCGGTGCCTCTACAGGTGAATACGAAGCTGTTGAACTCCGTGACAACGATAAAAGCCGTTTCCTCGGTAAAGGTGTCGAAACAGCTGTTAAAAATGTAAACGACACGATCGCTGAAGCCATTATCGGCCGTTACGATGTGTTTGACCAAGTCGGCATTGACAAAGCAATGATCGAACTGGACGGCACACCGAACAAAGGCAAACTTGGCGCAAATGCCATCCTTGGCGTTTCCCTTGCTGTTGCCCGTGCTGCAGCAAACGAATTGGATTTGCCTTTGTACAAATACCTTGGTGGATTCAACGCAAAACAACTGCCTGTTCCAATGATGAACATCTTAAACGGCGGTGCGCATGCTGACAACAACGTGGACATTCAAGAATTCATGATCATGCCTGCCGGCGCTCCGACTTTCAAGGAAGCGTTGCGCATGGGTGCTGAAATTTTCCACAACCTGCGTTCTGTTTTGAAAGCAAAAGGTTATAATACTGCTGTCGGGGACGAAGGCGGTTTTGCACCAAACTTGAAATCGAATGAAGAAGCCCTTTCTACCATTATTGAAGCCATCGAAAAAGCCGGCTACAAACCAGGCGAACAAGTTTTGCTTGCAATGGACGTTGCATCTTCCGAAATTTACAGCGACGAAGACCATAAATACCATTTAGCCGGCGAAGGCAAAGCTTTGACTGCTGAAGAAATGGTCAACTGGTATGAAGAATTAATTTCGAAATACCCAATCATCTCCATTGAAGACGGTTTGGATGAAAATGACTGGGAAGGCTTCAAAATGTTAACAGAACGCCTTGGCAAGAAAGTCCAATTGGTGGGCGACGACCTGTTCGTAACCAATACTGAAAAACTTGCCCGTGGTATTGAAGAAGGCATTAGCAACTCCATTCTGATCAAAGTAAACCAAATTGGTACTTTGACGGAAACTTTCAATGCGATTGAAATGGCAAAACGTGCAGGCTATACTGCAATTGTTTCCCACCGTTCTGGCGAAACAGAAGACAGCACCATTGCGGACATCGCCGTTGCAACAAACGCCGGCCAAATCAAAACAGGTGCGCCATCCCGTACCGACCGCGTAGCAAAATACAACCAATTGCTCCGCATCGAAGACGAACTGGCTGAAACAGCCGAGTTCCTTGGCAAAAAAACTTTCTACAACTTGAAAAAATAATTGGTTTTGGTACGCTGCCCGGTGAGAGCCGGGCAGTTTTTGATTGTATGGGAAAACCCGGAACCCAAAAAACGTCCTTCATCACCGGACCCCTAAAAGACAAAACGGGGGCCGGATCAGGAAGACGCTGTTCCTTTTCGGACAATTGTTCCAATGTAGTTGAACCCCGCTCCCCAATATGGTACACTCAAGATTAGGTATTGCCCGTCTCAGGAGGTGTGCAGTTGTGCATACATTGTTATTAACGTTACTAATCATCGATTCAATTCTGTTGATTGCAGTCATTCTGCTCCAGCCCGGGAAAAGCACGGGATTGTCCGGCGCCATTTCCGGCGGTGCTGAACAGCTTTTCGGGAAACAAAAAGTGCGCGGTATTGACCTGATCTTACACAGGATTACGATTGTGCTCGCTGTTTTATTTTTCCTGCTGGCCATCGGACTTGCATATGTAAACCTATAAGGGTATGCAAATCAGGCAACTTTTCAGAAGCCTTATCCGCACATGCCTGTAAACTTTAAGACACCCATCCCGGTCCCAAAATCCAGGCCGGGTATTTTTATGCGGATTACTGGCAATTCCGAACCGTCTTTGTTACAAATAAAATGAACAAAGGCCCCAAAGAAAAACAGCAGGAAAGAGGCGTTTTTTACGGATGATGAGAATTGTACCACCCAAACCGTTTTTATTTGAAGCCGGCAAGAGGGCTGTACTGCTTTTGCACGGATTTACCGGAAGCAGCGCCGATGTCAGGATGCTCGGGCGCTTCCTTGAAAAAAAAGGATACACTTGCCATGCGCCGCAATATAAAGGGCACGGGGTACCGCCTGAAAATCTTTTGCATACGGGCCCAAGCGACTGGTGGCAGGATGTCATGAACGGCTACCAGTTATTGAAAGAAAAAGGGTATCATGAAATTGCAGTGGCCGGATTGTCACTGGGCGGGGTATTTTCCTTAAAATTGGGTTACACTGTACCTGTAAAGGGAATTATCACCATGTGCGCGCCCATGTACATAAAAAGCGAGCAAACGATGTATGAAGGCGTGGTTGCGTATGCCCGCAAATATAAACAGTTCGAAGGGAAAAGCGAAGCGCAGATCGAACAGGAAATGCGGGAATTTAAAAAAACGCCGATGCATACGCTGCAATCGCTGCAAGAGCTTATTCAGGATGTGCGCAACCATGTCGATCACATTTATGCGCCTGTTTTTGTCGTACAAGCGCGCCATGATGAAATGATCCGTCCGGAAAGCGCCAATATTATTTATTCAGAAGTGGAAACAGACCATAAGCAACTCAAATGGTATGAGAACTCCGGCCATGTCATTACACTCGATGGCGAAAAAGACCAACTTCACGAAGATGTATACACATTTCTGGAGTCGCTTGACTGGTCGGTTTAAAATTTTCCCGAAAAAGGAGGGAAATAAATGGAACAAGACCAACCACAGCAAGATGTTGAAAAAATTTTATCTTATATGAAAGAAGAGACGTACAAGCCGCTGACGGTTCAGGAACTGGAAAAAGCGTTCGGCATTGACGATTCTTCCGAGTTCAAAGCATTTGTAAAAGTGCTCGTTTATATGGAGGAAAAAGGCCTCATTGTCCGCACGCGAAGCAACCGTTACGGCCTGCCGGAAAAAATGAATCTCGTACGCGGGAAACTGATCGGCCACCCGAAAGGCTTTGCTTTTGTCGCACCCGATGAACCCGGGATGGACGACATTTTTATCCCGCCGCATGAAACGAACCATGCATTAAATGGAGACACCGTTATTGTCCGTGTGTCCACCAAAAGCTCAGGCCAGCGCCAGGAAGGAACCGTTGTGCGCATTCTTGAGCGCGGCCAGACAGAACTTGTCGGCACATACGTCGAAAGCAAACATTTCGGATTTGTCGTACCCGATGACAAACGGTTCGGCAGCGATATTTTTATTCCGAAAACAGCAAACGGCGGTGCTGTCGAAGGCCATAAAGTGATTGTCCATATTACCGCCTATCCGGAAGGCACGAAAAATGCGGAAGGCGAAATCATCAAAATTCTCGGCCATAAAAATGATCCCGGTGTCGATATCTTGTCGATTATCCATCAGTACGGGCTGCCCCAGGCATTTCCGGATGAAGTGCTCGAACAGGCAAACCGGGTGCCGGAAGAAATTGATGAGAACGAGATTGGCAGCCGCCGTGATTTGCGCGGGGAAATGATTGTAACGATTGACGGGGCCGATGCAAAAGACCTCGATGATGCCGTTACCGTGAAAAAACTGGCAAACGGCCATTACAAGCTCGGCGTCCATATCGCAGATGTTAGCCATTATGTACGGGAAGGATCACCGATTGACCGTGAAGCATTTGAACGCGGGACGAGCGTGTACCTTGTTGACCGCGTCATCCCGATGATCCCGCACCGTTTATCAAACGGCATCTGTTCCCTGAATCCGCAAGTCAACCGGTTTACGCTGTCATGCGAAATGGAAATTGATGAAACAGGCCACGTTGTCCATCATGAAATTTTTGAAAGCATCATCAAAACGACCGCGCGGATGACGTATGCGGACGTTAACAAAATCCTTGTTGACCGCGACGAAGCGCTCAGAAAACATTATGAACCACTCGTTCCAATGTTTGAGCAAATGGCCGAACTTGCGGAGATTTTGCGCAAAAAAAGGATGGAGCGCGGCGCCATTGATTTTGATTTTAAAGAAGCAAAAGTCATTGTCGATGAAAATGGCAAACCCACGGATGTTGTGCTGCGGGAGCGGTCGGTTGCGGAAAAACTGATCGAAGAATTTATGCTCGCTGCCAACGAAACGGTTGCCGAACATTTTTACTGGCTGGACGTGCCGTTTATTTATCGGATCCACGAAGAGCCGAAAGCGGAGAAACTGCAGCGGTTCTTTGAATTTATTACCAACTTCGGCCTGATTGTGCGCGGCACAGCCAATTCAGTGCATCCGCGCGCGCTGCAGGAAATCATTGATACGGTTTCCGGGCGGCCTGAGGAAATGGTCGTGTCGACGGTCATGCTGCGGTCGATGCAGCAGGCGAAGTACGATCCGGAATGCATTGGCCACTTCGGCTTATCAACGAAATTTTACACACATTTCACCTCGCCGATCCGCCGTTATCCGGACCTGATTGTCCACCGGTTGATCCGCGCTTATTTGATCAGCGGAAAATTGGATGAAAAGACAAAAGAAAAATGGAAAGCATTGCTGCCGGAAATTGCGGACCATGCCTCGAAAATGGAACGCCGGGCAGTAGAAGCTGAACGGGATACGGATGAGCTGAAAAAGGCCGAATTTATGGAAGACAAAATTGGGGAAGAGTTCGACGGGATTATCAGCTCGGTTACGAATTTCGGCATGTTTGTCGAACTGCCGAACACCATTGAAGGGCTTGTCCATGTCAGCTATATGACAGATGACTATTACCATTACAATGAGCGGCAATATGCCATGATCGGCGAGCGGACAGGAAATGTATTCCGCATTGGCGATGAAATCCGCGTCCGCGTGCTCAATGTGAACAAAGACGAACACAATATTGATTTTGAAATTGTCGGCATGAAAAACAACCGCCGCGAAAAAACGGAAGAACGCCCGAAAAAGATCGTCAAAGTGCGCGGCGCCCATTCTGCCCGGCCGCAAAAAACGCGCCATGCCGGCGAAGACTGGGCGACAAGGCCGCCGAAAAAGAAAAAGAAAAAAGCAAATCGAAGGTAACCGGATTTTTCCGGGAACCTTCACCGGAGGGGAAACGAAATGCCAAAAGGCGAAGGGAAAGTGCTGGCGCAAAATAAGAAAGCAAGCCACGATTATTTTATCGAAGAAACATATGAAGCAGGCATTGTCCTGCAGGGGACAGAAATCAAATCGATCCGGGCCGGCCGCGTAAATTTGCGCGACTCGTTTGCCCGTGTGGAAAAAGGGGAAGTCTTTGTCTACGGGATGCACATTAGCCCGTATGAGCAGGGGAACCGGTACAATCATGACCCGCTTCGCCCGCGGAAAATTTTGCTGCACAAGAAAGAAATTGACCGGCTGGCCGGTGTGACAAAAGAAAAGGGTTATGCTTTAATCCCACTCAAAATCTATATTAAAAATGGGTATGCAAAAGTGCTGCTCGGCGTCGCCCGCGGGAAAAAGAATTATGACAAGCGCGAATCCTTGAAGAGGAAAGAAGCCGCCCGCGAGATTGAACGCGCCTTTAAAGCCCGCCAGCACTAAAAAAACAGTATGGCGGCTCCTCTGAACGAAAAAAAGGGAAGGCGCCGGATAGAAGATTTGCGCGCTTCCCTTAAGAAATGGCTTTTTTCAATCGGGGGAGAGAGGCCTGCCGGGTTCCGCCTTGCCAATGCTCCAACCGTTGCGTTCATTTGTTATTTCTGTCTGGTGCGGGCCGGCCATCCTTCAATCAATGGCGGCTCCGATTCTCTCGGCTATTGTTCGCTATCATTCTTCCCGCCCTTTTTCCAATCCTGTTTTATACCCGCGATCAAAGTAGGAATTTGGCAGCTTCAATACTTGTTCCGCTTCATCCGGGTCCAGCATTTTAATGTTTTCCATTACTTTCGCCTCCTCTTTTTCGTTCAGTTTTAAATAGAAATCAAAGAAACCAAATCGCATACTTCCTTTATTTCAATTCTTTTTGTTCTTGTCCGGTATTATGAAATGCTAAAAAAATTGCTTTTTAACGGCTTTCCGAAAGAAGTCTCCCATCCTCAAGGAATGTGAAGGTGCGAATAGCACCAATGAGTAGGTGGGAGATGAATTTCGGTTGGCTTTAGCCAAAGTTATTTTTCCAATCCTTTTCTTAACAATTCTAAGATTGCGGCTGTTCTAGTTGGAATCCCATTTTCTTTTTGATATTGCTCCAATTTTTCTAATATCGTCTTAGGCATACGAATTTCTACACGTTCTTTCTCTTCTCTCATGATGATCACCTCATATTGATTGTACGGATTTTTTACGATATAATCAATATATACGAAATTTTTCCGCACAAAGTGAGGTGAATTGATATGGCCAAGCAAAACAAAGCTTTCAAGTTTCGTTTGTTACCAAACAAAGAACAATCCGCATTATTAGCTAAGACATTT
>Ga0207807_1000151_pt1 | contig 16086 bp, 9 predicted proteins | sample HigsolmetaGSP15D_FD_184843 | JGI IMG/M metagenome (GOLD analysis project Ga0207807, IMG submission 184843) | High solid enriched microbial communities from the Joint BioEnergy Institute, USA - SP1-5-D (SPAdes) | ecosystem: Engineered > Bioreactor > SSF (Solid state fermentation) > Aerobic >... | reverse complement strand
ATTGATTATCTTTTAGGCCTTACCAACCATGTGGGCCTGAAGACAAATGAAGCGGTCAGTAATCCGGAAAAGAAACTGCTTGAGACGTTGAGCCATGAACCGGATTTATATCAAATGATGCTGAAAGATCCTGAGAAAATGGCAAACCGGATTTACCAGACCTGGAATTTAATCAGGGAACTGGACGATGCGGATGACAGAAATACATAATCGGGGGCTGCTGAATAAGCAAAAGCCCTGGACCCGGTTCCGGGGACTATAAAAACAAGGGCAATTTCACAAAGAGGGTTTGTCACTGGTGCCTGCACGATCTGCGCCTCTTTTTGGATCTAAAGAAAAAAGAAGGCGGCATCAACCAGTTTTGCGGCTGAGCGAACCAGAGATAAAGCTTTGTCTGGTTCGCTCAGCAAGCCTTCAATGGGAAAAACTTTAAAATCTTTTTTGGGCAGGGCTGCTTGCTTCTGTTTTATTATTCCTGCAGGCGGGATTTGGGCTCTTTTCTTTCTGGCCAGGCAGCTGCATGCAAGGCTGCATGGAACAGTAGGAACCGGAATTATTACCGGCAGCACTTCTGGCAGCAAAAAGAGTACGATGCGGTACACCAAACGATGTTTCCCAAAAAAGTGGAAAACGCGGGTCCTCTCCGATTCGCATGCATCAGATACACCCGGTTTAATCATTTATCTTGTGTTTTTGCTCGCTTCCCTTTCCGATTTTTTCTTAACATGGAGAGAGCACAGCAGCCGATTGAAAACAGAACAATAACCAACATCCCCGCCAGTCGTAGCTGTTACCGGCGGAGATGTCGGCTTAGGTGTTGCCGGCAATATAAACCCGCGGGATTACAGGTTTTAATTCCTCATAGGTAAAGTACAAACATTTCGCCAAGCCCGGCTACCGTTGTTTCGTCGTAGTGTTTCAATTCCTCATAGGTAAAATACAAACAGGGTAATCTGTTCTTCGACCTTTTGCTCGATTTCGGTTTCAATTCCTCATAGGTAAAATACAAACTTCTTTTCAGTATCCCAGTACTCCGTTCTTCCGCTGTTTCAATTCCTCATAGGTAAAATACAAACATCCTTGCCTGCGGCGGCTTTATCGACGCTTGATTCCGGTTTCAATTCCTCATAGGTAAAATACAAACAAAGATCCGCCAATGGATCGGCTCAGATTGTACAGCGTTTCAATTCCTCATAGGTAAAATACAAACTCATCCGCGCGCTGGCCATGAATGGTCTGTCTACGAGGTTTCAATTCCTCATAGGTAAAATACAAACTTTGGTAGTTCCTCATTTAGTACGTTCGCCTTCTTGGTTTCAATTCCTCATAGGTAAAATACAAACCTACGTCACGAAAATCGTCGGCCGCCATCCGAAATAGTTTCAATTCCTCATAGGTAAAATACAAACCGTGCGAACTTTATCGTGATAAAGGAAGCGCAGATAGGTTTCAATTCCTCATAGGTAAAATACAAACGGGAGAAATAGCGTTACCGGCGGGATCGGTGAACATGTTTCAATTCCTCATAGGTAAAATACAAACATTTTCGCCGTCTACTACCTGTGTGCCTTTCGGCGGTTTCAATTCCTCATAGGTAAAATACAAACGCTTCCCCGGTTGTTTATCTAAACGGCAACCATGACGAGTTTCAATTCCTCATAGGTAAAATACAAACTCTCTTCCAGTACCTCCACCCGGTTCAAAGTTTCCACGTTTCAATTCCTCATAGGTAAAATACAAACAATTCCTCAATTTCCGCCGGACTAACTTTGCCGCCAGGTTTCAATTCCTCATAGGTAAAATACAAACCTCATCCTCATCTCGAAGTTTGAGCAGCCTGACCTCGTTTCAATTCCTCATAGGTAAAATACAAACTACGCGACCGCGAAAAATGGGGATCTCATAATATTCGAGTTTCAATTCCTCATAGGTAAAATACAAACGCGATTGCGGGATCAGGGCGGTTGCCTGTCATATATTGTTTCAATTCCTCATAGGTAAAATACAAACGTATTAAGATTCGTATAGGGTAGTTGTACAAATTCGAGTTTCAATTCCTCATAGGTAAAATACAAACTTTAATCCTCCTTTCATTCTTTTTTAATTTTTTCAGGTTTCAATTCCTCATAGGTAAAATACAAACGTATAATCACCGTCATATCCGTTTTTGTAGTTGAAATGTTTCAATTCCTCATAGGTAAAATACAAACTGGCATTACCATCATTAGTGCCCATATTGATGACAAGTTTCAATTCCTCATAGGTAAAATACAAACAGAATCGGCGTTTAAATCTACGTTAGGCCCAAACTCAGTTTCAATTCCTCATAGGTAAAATACAAACCTAACACGTCCTTTTTAGTGAGCCCTCTCGTAAGCCCTTGTTTCAATTCCTCATAGGTAAAATACAAACGCTTTTTCTGTAATGTCTATAATGTCTGAAGTCTTAGTTTCAATTCCTCATAGGTAAAATACAAACAAAAAAGATTTGCCCATATAATGAGGATTATATAGGGTTTCAATTCCTCATAGGTAAAATACAAACGGAATTGTAAAATTGTCGAAAGTAACATACCATGAATGTTTCAATTCCTCATAGGTAAAATACAAACGACAGAATTGCACAAGGTGTGATTGCTCCGGTCACGTTTCAATTCCTCATAGGTAAAATACAAACCCAAATGCATATTTTGGGATGCCTGCCATAGTCATGTTTCAATTCCTCATAGGTAAAATACAAACTAATTCTTTCCGATTCGCTCCGTTACCATCTCCGAGTTTCAATTCCTCATAGGTAAAATACAAACACTAAAAAATTATAAAAAACTTATAACTTTTTTATTAGTTTCAATTCCTCATAGGTAAAATACAAACTAACTTACTCACTCACATATTGCAAGTATTTATAAGTTTCAATTCCTCATAGGTAAAATACAAACGAATTTGTTTTTGCTATCATTGATGAAGAGTTAGAGTTTCAATTCCTCATAGGTAAAATACAAACGGATATAAAACGCCTTAGACGGCAAATATGGGGCTGTTTCAATTCCTCATAGGTAAAATACAAACGGCCGCCTGCCCGCCTTTTTATGTACCGCCAAACACGGTTTCAATTCCTCATAGGTAAAATACAAACAAAGGATAACTTTTACAATGGCGGTCTTTTGATCGAGTTTCAATTCCTCATAGGTAAAATACAAACGCGGAGCGGACCCTTGATAATGAGAGGCCCCCCCGAGTTTCAATTCCTCATAGGTAAAATACAAACGTTTACCTTTATGGTATCCCCATCAACGGTTTCAACGTTTCAATTCCTCATAGGTAAAATACAAACTCGTATAGGGTAGTTGTACAACGCAGGAGAATTCGAGTTTCAATTCCTCATAGGTAAAATACAAACACGCAATGGCAAAGAAAAATTTGAGGTGTCCATTACGGGTTTCAATTCCTCATAGGTAAAATACAAACTAATCGCTCGCCCATTGCCATGCGCCCTTGCCGTTGCGTTTCAATTCCTCATAGGTAAAATACAAACCAAAATAATTACCGTACTTCGTAGTTTGGGTGTTAGGGTTTCAATTCCTCATAGGTAAAATACAAACGCCGGCGATATTGAGGTAGTAATATTACCGATACGGAGTTTCAATTCCTCATAGGTAAAATACAAACAGACGATGATTTTTACAATAGCGGACTTTTGATCGAGTTTCAATTCCTCATAGGTAAAATACAAACAGGAATGAGCCAACAGCTCATTATACTTGCACGACGACGTTTCAATTCCTCATAGGTAAAATACAAACCAATGAAAGGGGATTTCAAAAAGTGAGAACGACAAAGTTTCAATTCCTCATAGGTAAAATACAAACAAAACAATATGAAGGCATGGGAAGTACACGGATTATAGTTTCAATTCCTCATAGGTAAAATACAAACGGGATATTTCTTTTTTTGAAATGTATCGGAGAAGTGGCGGTTTCAATTCCTCATAGGTAAAATACAAACTGCTTGCTTGTTGGCTGTTGTTTGTTGGTCGTCGTGGTTTCAATTCCTCATAGGTAAAATACAAACTCAGCAGACGGCTCCCACGTAAAAGGAGACGCTGGGTTTCAATTCCTCATAGGTAAAATACAAACGGTATCGGGAGTATGTAGACGGCTATATGGAACATCTGTTTCAATTCCTCATAGGTAAAATACAAACTTCATTCCTGGCGGGTACAGGTGCAACCTCCCGCCCTGTTTCAATTCCTCATAGGTAAAATACAAACATAAAGATAATGACGATCTTACTGTAGATTTTTTGGTGTTTCAATTCCTCATAGGTAAAATACAAACGGAGCGGACCCTTGATAATGAGAGGCCCCCCCGAGTTTCAATTCCTCATAGGTAAAATACAAACTCTCTTCACAACGATTTCCCTTTGTTCTTTCGCTAGTTTCAATTCCTCATAGGTAAAATACAAACGTTGCTATCGTGATGGCTTGAATTACTGCCTGGAGGTGTTTCAATTCCTCATAGGTAAAATACAAACAAGAAAGGAAATGAAAAAAATGTTAGTCGCAATCCAGTTTCAATTCCTCATAGGTAAAATACAAACTTTGTTTATTTACTTGCGCTTGTGCCTATTGCTTAGTTTCAATTCCTCATAGGTAAAATACAAACGTTAGGCGAATCCGTATTAAATGAGTGAAAAAAGATTAGTTTCAATTCCTCATAGGTAAAATACAAACGGGATAGGGTAAAATTTTAGGCAGATAGGAAACTTGTTTCAATTCCTCATAGGTAAAATACAAACGGGGGCGCCGTCCGGGGGGCGTCCCCGGTTGGGATTGTGTTTCAATTCCTCATAGGTAAAATACAAACGAGCGTGATAGTTTGCGTGATGCCTTGAGGCAGCATATGTTTCAATTCCTCATAGGTAAAATACAAACTAGTCACCGCGGCTTTATCGACGCTTGACTCCGCGTTTCAATTCCTCATAGGTAAAATACAAACGCGAGCCACGGCTTGCTAACCGACAGGCTGGCCGGCTGGTTTCAATTCCTCATAGGTAAAATACAAACGTTGCTTGTGTCTATTGGTTGCTTGTTGGATGTCGTGGTTTCAATTCCTCATAGGTAAAATACAAACGGATGTATTCGCTGAAGTCATCCCCGAAATACAAGTGTTTCAATTCCTCATAGGTAAAATACAAACGCATAAAGTCGGCGATTGACTCCGCCTGCACGATCGGTTTCAATTCCTCATAGGTAAAATACAAACAAATGGAACAATTGCTTTCTGTTCTCCGGTTGCGTAGTTTCAATTCCTCATAGGTAAAATACAAACGCAAACAATATGAAAGCATGGGAAGTTCAAGGATCGTAGTTTCAATTCCTCATAGGTAAAATACAAACAAAAACTGCTTGCATTTTTACAATTGATCGGATATAAGTTTCAATTCCTCATAGGTAAAATACAAACAGTCATGAATGGCATAGTCTCCAAATTGACATACTCGTTTCAATTCCTCATAGGTAAAATACAAACGACCAGTGCTATGCACGCCTGGCATTGCATTTCGTGTTTCAATTCCTCATAGGTAAAATACAAACATTGCGTCGGCGATAGCGTCGATCGCTTTCAACAATTGTTTCAATTCCTCATAGGTAAAATACAAACCTTCTTCTTCTGTTACGTTATAGAATCCATTTTGGGTTTCAATTCCTCATAGGTAAAATACAAACACGGAAATTCCCCGTTCACCAACCAACGCACTTCCGAGTTTCAATTCCTCATAGGTAAAATACAAACTTTTCCGCATACGATTGGCATTGCCATGCCTGCTATGTTTCAATTCCTCATAGGTAAAATACAAACTTTAGGGGTTATTTTACGGTTGGCCAAGTTATCCAAGTTTCAATTCCTCATAGGTAAAATACAAACTGTAATACAATGTAAACACCTAAAAGGAGATTTTTTGTTTCAATTCCTCATAGGTAAAATACAAACAAGCGGAACGGGCCTTTACGTGGAGAAGCCCCCCTGAGTTTCAATTCCTCATAGGTAAAATACAAACCGGATCGGCATTATGACGATCTCGATATTTCCGGCGGTGTTTCAATTCCTCATAGGTAAAATACAAACCCCATAAAATGATTGATATTATAACATTTCTCCATGACTGTGGGATTTTCCTGCTTTCTCAAAAAAATCTCTTTAACATCCAATGGAATACAGCCGTACCAATAGTGTCAAAGGCTTATCCGTTTTTAACAATTTGTCGTCGATCCCCCGGGTTTTCTACGCTAATGGGGGTCGACGACATTTTTGACGAGTATCTTATTAGGGCTTACTGAACGAATCGGATTTTGGGTTGTATCCGATTTGCCAGCAAACGCTACCTCAATATTATAGAAGGAGGCTTCGTCCTGTTGCAATTGTAACGCTGCCTCCATATTATAGAAAAATGCATCTGCGAAAATGCCAGATTCCGCCGTCTTTTACGATGAATCAGCTTTCAGGTGTAATACTTTTCCTGCATTTTTCAAAAAACCCTTGCATTTAAAGCTTAGCAAAAGCTGACAGAACCCTTACAACTCTAGGATTTTTGCTTATTCAGCAAGCCCTATTTAATAATGGCCAAAATTCAGAAACAATCCTTAAAAGTAAAACCTCTAATGCATTACGGCAAAGGCCCTATCCTGAAAATTTGCGATGGCTGGCTTTCATTCCTCTGTTGGTGCCGCTGATCTTGTGCCGAGGCCCGGCAGTCCACACAATAGCCTAAAAAAATGTTCCACACTCCTTCAAGACTTCAAACATCCTCAGCTTTCGCCACCCATAGAACTATATTTATATAATATTTTCATCCCCGCCTTTTTTCAGTCCAAATTCTTCACGTTTGCTATATCGTTTTGTCCGGAAAGTATAGAATATTACAGAGTCTTCCTCCGGATTCATCAATGCTTGTAACTCTTTTTTTAATTTTACATAATTCGCATTTGAAATTTCACCCTCAAATACGGAATTTTGCACCCAATTTAAGTATTTCCTTGTCGTTTTCAATGCTTTTGCCACCCGTTTCACGCCAAAATCATACACCACAATGATAAACATCTCGCTCACCTACCATAAAGAATGATATGGCACATAATTTCCTTCCTCCATTACATGCTTTTGAATTTTGTATAGTTCCAGTCTTATCAGTCTTCTGTATGATACTGTCCTGCCAAGATGACGATGATTAACAGTCGTTTTCATCCGCTTGTCAAGTTCAGCAACAAACTTTCTTCGCCCTGCTTCTGATAGCGTAATCCCTTCTGTATGCTTATCAAAATCCTTCTTTGTCAGCATTTTTTTATTAATCATGGTAAAAATTAGCCTGTCCACCATGATAGGCTTAAAAATTTCAGCCACATCCAAATTTAAAGAGAATCTTCTGAAATTCGTTGTATGCAAATAGCCAATCCGGGGATCTAAATACGTTTTGTAAATTTCACTTAATACGGTTGTATAGCAAATCGAATTTCCAAAACTGATCAAAGCGTTCAGCCGGTTCAGCGGCGGGCGCCTGCTCCGTTTCTCGAAAACAAAGTCGGGATTACTGGTGATAAAATCAAACATTTTATAGTATTCTTCCCTGCTGTGCCCTTCCACCGCCATCAATTCTTCAACCGTATTCCCTTTTTCCAGCTCTTTTATATTGCCATTAAATTGTTCAAGCAAGTTCTCAATCTCTTCTTTTCCTTTTGCGACCCGTGTCCGATAGTATTTTAAAACTTGCCCCATTTGCGCAATAGAGCCGGAAATAAATGTTTTCGCAAGCAACAGCCGCTTTCCATTGTCCAAATAATGCTCTGCCTGCTTTAAGATGATATGTCCGGCATTTTGATGCTCACGCGGATAAAAAGTCCCGACATAATAGCCATAATGATTAAAATAGTGTATAGCAATTTCTTTTTGGGAAGCAAACTCCAAAAATTTTTTTGTTACATCTACTTCTCCAAACAGATAAATGTCATTTGTATCTTCAACCGGAATATACTTCTTCCCTTCTTCGCTTTCAAAGTACAGGCTGTTGTCCTTCCGCCGCAATTCCCCGCTTTTAAAAATATATAGCGTCTTTTTCACGTTATTCACCCGCCCAGCAAAATTCTTTATAAGCACATTTACCGCAAAACTTAATCTTGTTAGGCTTCGGCGGTACCGGCATCTTCGCAATTTTCCGGATCTCCTCCACAGCTTGATCCAAAACTGATTTTTCTTCCGGCGTCCATTCAACCATTTCTTTTTTTCTTTCTTCCGGAAAAAGCAGTTCGCCCGTGGCTTCAATTCCCATTTGTTTTAAAGTGTCCAGGTAATAAAGAAGCTGGTAACGGGCACTCGTTTCAAAGCGGGACGATTTTTTTATTTCTTGCACTACAAGCTTGCCGTTTACCTTTTTTATACGATCCAATTTAATCGTATCAATGGCAGTCTCCTGCTTTTCACGCTTGTAGCGGTATTCGTGAATAAAGCGCCCGATTTCAATATTCTCATCTTCCTCATCCGGCGTAATTTTATGTGACATTAACCACGACTCCCGTTTGCAGATGAAATAGTACCAGATGTCAGTTCCTGTGACCGGCATTTCATAGCCCATTTTGGCTTCCCCCTAAATAAAATTATCCAGCTCATCAAAATGGCCAACCAAACCGAGATTCTGATCATAGGCACCCTCGCTGTATAAAAGAGGGACTCTGTTGGATTGCAAATATTCTTCCTGGCTGACAAATCTGAGTGCCGTTTTCACCGGTACATTGAGAACAAAATGATGGAATAATATCATAAATTGTTTGCGTTCTTCGAAAGATAAACCATTCATGAAATTTACGTTTGAATACCGTTCATAAATAGAAGCTGCATCCGTTACCCCAAATTTCTTGCGCAACCATAAAAACTGCTTTGGTAGCCATTTCTCATCTTCCTCTGGTACTTCCCACGGTACAAACAGCGGCAGCTTTAAGTAGTCCTGCCCGAACGGTTCATACTTTGAAAGCTGGGGCCAGTCCCCCTCGTAGGCTTCCCGGATTGCCTGCTTAGCCGTCTCATACGTGTTTTCCCGGAACATTTCTTCATAATATCTACGCACAAGCGGTTCCATTTCTGATTCCAGCCATATGTCTTTTTCAAAAAGAAGCCTGTCCGTAATACGCTGCAATGGCCTGGCATATATGCTGTTGCGCGTATTTTTTTCTCCATTCCGGAAAAACGGAGCAATTGTCAAAATACCATTATTCGTCTCAAAATGGCGGTTCACCCTCCCTGCAGCCTGTACAATAGAGGGCAATATTGGCAAGGCCCGGATGACGTGGTGGAAGCTGACATCTACGCCAGCTTCGATAATTTGTGTGGCGATTACTATAAGCCGTTTTTCTTTTTCTTTCTCTAGATGATCCTGTATTTTTGCAATCTCCAATTTTTTATGGACGGGCACCATCAATCCGTGCAACAAACGAACATCCTCTTCGCCATTTATCTGCTTATACACACGGTAAGCATCTTCGATCGTGTTTAAAATGGCGGCCTGCTTGATATCCTCCCGGGCGTTTAAAAAAGCAGCCATTTTTTCTTCGTCCATTTTTTCTTCCAATCGCACCTGGTAACGCTCCACCTGGCTGCCGGAAGCCGCTAACCGAATGGGCTTTCTTGATAGCCCGTATTCAAATGGCGGCATCGTGGCAGATAAAAACAAAACACACAAATGTTGCTGCTTCGCAATCGCCTCCAGCCCTGTCAGAAACAAATTCCAGCCGTCCGGATTAAATATTTGCGGCTCGTCAATTATTATGATGCTGTCTTTTAAAAATGAACGTCTTAGCACGTCCTGGGCGCGGCCTGGAAAAATGGCTTTTGACCATTGCTGAAAACTTGTACAAATGACGGAGTGCGCCCACGATTCCATTGCGAGTTCATCATTTGGAGCCCTTTGTTCTCCTTGCGTGCCGGACTTGTTGCTTTGATCCAAGATTGCAAGAGAGTGGTGCTCCAGCGCGCCGATATCCATTGCTTCCCCGATGACGCGGCTGGTTTGTTCCAAAATAGACAAATACGGCGCAACATACACGATTTTTCTGTAATGCCGCTGTTTCCCAAGCCATAGGGACAATTTGAGTGCGGTAATGGTTTTTCCGTAACCGGTCGGCAATTCCAGTGTATAAAACCAGCTTGCCGGCTGTTCGGCCATTTGCTTTAAAATATTTTTCTGCGCCTGGCTTCTTGCTTGTGCCAGCGGGCTCCCAGCCTTCGCTGTGCAATAGCGGCCAAGAGCTGCTTCGCATTTCTCTATCGTTTTCTCATCAAACCAGCTTGTGCCCGTATCTTTTACATCAAAACGGTCACCGGCGATCAATGCTGTCGTAAGCGCCCGCCATGCCTGAAGATGCACCATCAAGTCAAAATCTTTCTTTTGCCCGAATCCGGTATCAAGATCATCCATTGCCTCTTCGATCTGCTCATCTGCCACATCCAGCCAGTCATCCAGGCTGTCTATTGTTAGCTCAAGACCGGAGAATTCCGGATAATGATCTTTTAAAAAACTGGAAATCCCCTCAAAATCCATCTTTTCCCAATCATACCGTTGCAGCCAGTTATCATCCTGAAGTTTTTTCAACTTGCCATGATGATCTGCAATATCCCGGACCAGCCACAGCCAAACCACACGATACGCTTCCCACTGTCTTGTTATTTCGAGCCAATGATAGCCGAGAAAAGAAAACAGAAAGGCCCCCTGAGGAGCATGTGTGGGGCCTTTCTTTATTTCCGGGTCGAGAATATAGCGCTGCCAGTCTGCATGTGATTTAGCAATATCATGGCATATGGCAGCCAAACCGATTAGTTCTTTAACGGGTTCACCGGTATCCGAAATCCAGTTTTCTGCAAATTCTTTCACACGAAGCAAATGGTTTTTCAATAAATGCTTCTTTCCTTCTTCATCCGGTCGTGCAATGCATTTATCAAAAGGAACTAAAACAGGCATACGGTTTCATCCCCTATTTGAACAATCTGCAATTCATCAGAAATCTGGCGCTTATCCGGCAAAAAGGTAATGGCATCTCCATTTCTTTCATATACAAAATCAATTGATTTTTCGAATTCACGGCTGCCTTTATATACCAGCATAAACCCGCCTGCCCTGCTATAATAACGTTCCGGTTCAAACTTCATCTCTTTGACCAGCCGTGTTGGGACAACACACCGTGTCCGTAAAGGCTCACTCCATTCACGCAAGGGTTCCACCTGTTCGTAATATGCCTGCAATACGGGTTTTGTTAAGGCATAGGCAGACCCTAAATAAGTCGGATAAACCGCCCTTCCTTTAGAAAGGAACCGGTACAGATCCCGTACATATTCATCACCGGCATAATAGATACGATAAAAAGGTTTTACAACCAGTTCAACCGTTGTCGGGCGGTTAAACGTGCTGCCGGAATCCTTGCCAAGCATGGACATTTGCTGCGAGACTGTTTTGACAGGGTGCAAGAGTTGAATACCGATTTTGTCGCGCGTTGTAAAGTCTTCAATACCAAGAATGGCTCCGGCAATCCCCTTCACAGCAGTCGGTGAAATAAAGGGATATGTGAGCTGGGTCGATGTCGTATCCGGACGCCGGAAATGGGCTAGATCTGACTTCAAATCAAAAACGACAGCTTCCATAATATCCCTTCCTTACCATAATGGGCTCTGATATTTCGAAATTTCTCCTTCTATTTGGGCGGAAGGGTGCAGCCATATCCGGCAGCGGGCAATTTTATCCTGCTGTTCTTCGATTGTTTTTAGAAGTTCAGTTAAATCAAGCGTAATATCTTTTAGTGAAGACGGACGGCGGCCTTCATTCCGCCATGTTTCTTCACCAGGTTTTAAGGACACCAGGTCTTCCAGATAACCGATCCGGTAGAATGGATCCTTATACTCGATGTGGGCCAGCAGTAAAGGCTGCTGCTGCCCCCTGCCGCGTGCTTGGCGGTGTTGTGTGCCCTGCCAGAGTGCGCGGAGCAATAATTCCTGGTCTTCTTCTGTCATTTGTGAATGCTCGGCATTTTTTGCATTGATGATCCCGGGCATCGCAAAAACAGCAAACGGGACAGTATAGCTTGTCCAAATCGTCCCTTGTGTTTTTCCTTCCTCATCGCCTTTGGAGTCAGTACTCGGCATGACAACCGTTCCCTGTACATACTGGCTGTCCACAGGATGCATGGAATGTGCCCATCCGAACTGCACCGGCCCGGTTAAGTTGAATTTTGGCTTAACCGAATAAACGACGCCAAATGTACGGACATCAAAACTATGTTCCAACAGCACACTTTTCATATCCGTTTTGCTCTCTTTTTCTTTTCCGACTGCTTTGGCAATTCCTTCTGCGAGGCTTCCTCTACCCAGAAGCTTGCCTTTTTCATTAAATTTCTCCTGGACGAATATGTAATTCTTCTGCTGTGGCCCTCCGTCAGCCTGGTAGTCTATCACAAAATCGCGAACGTCCCGTTTAATGCTCACATCACTTAATGAAATCCGCCCGTCTTCTTCCGGGAAAATCCGCCTTGCATCACTGCCGTTTAACGGATCCCGGTTTGGTATTCCGTCCTTTACTGACTTAATAAACAATAATTCTCCATTACGCACCGGCATTGATTTCTTCCCCCTCTTGTTTTTTATTGGATTTATAGCTTAAATAGCCCGACCAAAACGCTGTCATAAAAGCATCTTTTTGTGAGATTAATAGATTCTCTTTATCTGCTTCAATAAATCCAAGCAGGACTTGGGCCAATACTGCATGAAAATTTTTGGAAATATTAAGATCCCATTGTTGCGCCAGTTCTTCACAACGGAGTGTGCCGTATTTCCAAATCATTTCCGGTGTAAGTTTGCTGCCGAATTTCATGACACGGTGTTTTACGTAATCCTTGCCGGTTTTCTTATAATAAGAATTTGAAAATTGTTTCAAAAGCAGTCCCGATACAAAACCGAGCGTCTCGGCATTCTGCAAATCTTCAAGTTCGACCGAACCGGCATGGTACTTTTCAATCATAGCTTTCCAGTCCGCCAATTCTTTCACATCCTTTCCTTTCGCTAAAATTTTCTCATTGTAACGGTTTAAAAAGAAGACAAAACTGTAGAAGAAAACAAGTTCCTGCTTCATTTCCCAATAAGATTCTTTATTTGCCAGTTCATTCAGCCGCTTTGCTGTTGCAGAAACAGCCCGCTCCAGCGTCAGCGGTTCCCGGTGCAATACAGCCTGCATCGTGCTCCACACATAACCCGGGCCGTAAGCGTTGGCAAGAATTGACGGCAATGATTCCACCCGGAAAAACGGCCGTTGTTCCAATTCAAATACTGCTTGTATTTGCCCGAGATGTCTGCGCCGCAGTTGTTTAATAATATTTTGGACTTCGTAAGCCACACTCGGGATGACATCTTCAATGACTGCGCGGATATGCATGCTCCCGCGTGACAAATCGCCCGAGTAATATAAAATCGTCAGCCGGTACTGATCACTGCTGCGTGGAACAATACTCTGCTTCATGCCAGCGAGAAGTTCCAGATGCAAATCTTCTTCTTTTAAATCCTGATTCGTCCGCAATATGCGCAAAAACTTTTGGTAGTACTGTTCCGAGTCTTCATCCAGCAGCGGCAGCACCATTGGTATGCCAAAAATCTGTTCAAAGCTTCCCGCGCGCATATGCTTTTTCGCTTCAACGCTCGAAATGGGTGAAAACATTTCTTTTAAAACTGTATTTGATAAAGGAACCTGGATCTTTTTTAAGAACTGGGTACCATACAGGTAAGATTCATAGCTTTTTTTATCAACCTTAATTCCCTTTGTCCATTCATCTTTGCCCCAGTAAATCGACTTTGGCATCTCCCATGTCGGTGATAACCAGAGCCACGATTTGTTATAAATCGATACCACTTCTTCTGTTTTTTGGTTTGTGAAGGTGGAAACCGCGTTATGTTCTTTTCCAAGCGTGCTTGCTTCATCGAACTTTGCATCAATAATCCCTTGTAACGCTTCCCGGCCGTTCAAATATAATTGTTTTCCCGGTTCCAGCCTGCTCTCACGGATCCATAATTCATCCGGATTGTCCGATTTTCCAGATAATTTCAGATAAACCGGCAGTCTCTCGTCATAAATCATCAAAATTCCAAGCTGCTTTTCTTCTGTTAAAAAATCCGTATGATGGGCTTCTAAAATTTCTGAAACCCTGCCAGCAACAGCTTCAATTTCTTCGATTCCTAATTTCATATAGCCGACTGTTTTTTTTAATCTGGGAAGAAGTGCCTGATAGAACTGCTCTTTCTCTGCCATCGCCTTCATATGTGGTTCGTACATAAGATAACACGGTACCGGATAAACGCCTTGGGCTTTAAGCGGGTTTCCTCCATTCGGGTAGAGAATTGGGAAAGAAGTGCTTTGGTTTGCGTCAACAATAAAAGATTTCTTCCCTTCTCCCGCTTTCCCTACTGTCACATAACTGAGCGCGTCCCCGACATTGCCTAATTCCACAATCAATACATTTTGAAAAAAATTCTTGCAGTTTTCACTTTCAACATCCGTCAGCCATCGAATCCGTTCTTTTACCGGAAGATCTGGACTGTTCGCAATGGGCCGCCCGATTCGGATAATTGATTCTGCTAGCATTTTTTCACCTCCGGAAAAATAAGATGCCGTAATGCTGATGAACCACCCCCTTTAAAGTTGTTGATGGATCACTTCGAACATCCCAAAGCCTTGAGAATTTTTGCTCCCCAAACCGGTTGATTCAGCAAACGACAGTAGATTGGGTGACCCTTCAATAACGTATATGCCGCCCCAACCATTGATAATAAAGCCTTTATAACGAGTAATACGTTTATCTTTTTCTGTTACACGGACAGGCTGAATTTTAAAAAATAAATCCTGCGTATCTTTTTGGTAAAATGCCGCATATTTCTTTTTTATATTTTCTTCGACCAGATATGTGAAAGCAGGATCTTTCGGATCAAAATATTGAGTGATTTTTTTCCCATTTTGATTCTGGTATGTACTGTAAACCGTAATTGGCGAGAGCATTCGTATCCTGCATTTTTCACTTTCCGGGGTATCTTGCCGGTACGTTACTTCCTCCACTTTCATTTCTTGCCCGTTAAGTTCAAGGTGTCCGGATGTAAGCAAACTCCGGCCAAAACCCTTTATAAATTCTGGAACAATAGATCCTACATGCCAGGTAACCGGGCCTTTAAACACAATTTCTTTTGTTTCCTTCAATAAAGAATACTTGCCAAACAGCTGGCTGAATACAAAAAGCTTAAAAATTCGTTTCCCATTTAAAAAACCGTGGTTATGGAGAAACCTGGAAAAATCCGGATCCAATAAGTTTCGATAGATAAATCCTTGCAGCATTTGCTGGTAATTTAATGGTAATTTTAAAGCGTTATCATTTGCAGAAAAAGTAACGATTAGTTTCATATGGCCTTCTCCTCTTTTAAACCTGAACCTATCACGATCTTAAGTGTTTTGGTGGGTAAAGTAACATCTCCATTTTAATAAATTTTGAAGGTTGAATATTAAAAGAACACTATAGGTAAAGTAAGTATACTTCCTTTATTTTCTAATTTCAATAGACTTCAATTTAAAAAGTTTTAATTTTTTTTGACACCCTTTCTTTTTCCCAACTTCCCAAAAACGATACAGTACCTAGGTATAAAACCCCCGCAGCCAAATAGCTGCGGGGGCTTTCCTTACATATCTCTTTCACACACCCGGCCATCCCTTGTTTCAAAACAGGAAAAGCTGCGCAATCGGGAGAGCCGTGAAACATCCTTGCAGAAAGTGCCGGAGCTTCAATCCCGGGCCAGCTGCTTGGATTTTTAGAGACGTCGATCCTTGAACGTTCAAAGCCTCCTTATGCCAATCGCCACCCGGCCGTAAATGCAAATGCCTCCACATTCCCTTTACATGCCCAGCAGTTCTTTAATTTCCTCTTCATTCAGGCTGTTCAGCATGGTTTCGCCCGGCTGGATGACTTGTTCGATCAGTTCTTTCTTTTTCTGCTGGAGTTCGTATATTTTTTCCTCGATGGTGCCGCGGG
>Ga0207807_1000150_pt1 | contig 16112 bp, 11 predicted proteins | sample HigsolmetaGSP15D_FD_184843 | JGI IMG/M metagenome (GOLD analysis project Ga0207807, IMG submission 184843) | High solid enriched microbial communities from the Joint BioEnergy Institute, USA - SP1-5-D (SPAdes) | ecosystem: Engineered > Bioreactor > SSF (Solid state fermentation) > Aerobic >... | reverse complement strand
CAAAATATCCGTGCTCCACGATTGATTGACGATATCTAACAACAACGTCCCCGCTGCATCCGAGTAATCCATGCCGACCGCCCCGGTTAACCGGTAACGGAGGTAATCTTTTGGCAGGAGAAAGACGCGCGTTTTCCGCAAACTTTCCGGTTCATACTGCTGGACCCAAAGAATTTTCGGGAGTGTGAACCCTTCTAAGGCCGGATTTTTTGTAATTTCCAGCAGCTTGCCACCCAGCACTTGATCAATTCTTTTGCATTGTTCCGTTGTTCTTGTGTCATTCCAAAGGATAGCATTGCGGATGACCTGCAGATTTTCGTCCAGCAGCACAAGCCCGTGCATTTGGCCAGAAAAACTGAGCCCCTCAATCTCATCGCGGGGCACCCCGGATTTTTCCGTTAATTCTTTCAAAGCCTGAATTGTTTTTTCAACCCACTGTTGCGGGTCCTGTTCGCTGTAACCCGGGTGCGGCTGAATTAACGGATAGGATTTGGAAACAGATGAAACCACCTGCCCGTTTTGGCCAACAAGCAATACTTTAACAGAACTGGTCCCGAGGTCGACACCGATTGCATATTTCATCATAATCTCCCCATTGAATAAACCGGTCGGCCTTCAAACAGGCAGACCGGTTCGGAATTTTATGCATTTACACTTTGATAGGCTTCTTGCACAATGTAATGGTTCAGCGTATTTTTCAGTTGTTCCAGGCGGCCGGATTGTCCCTCATTTCATACAGGAGTTTTGCATAAGTACGGAGGTCGTCCTTCAATAACAACTTGTCCGTGAATCGAGACGGGATTTGCCGAAAGCCGATTTCTATTCCTTTTAAGCCGCCTGCAATTGCAGCAATGGTGTCACTATCATTCCCCATGTTTGCGGCACCGATGACGACTTCTTCAAATGAGTTCGTAGACAACAGCCAGTAGAGCACCCATTCCATTGTGTGAACGACATAACCATCCGGCGGGCAGTCCGGTTGCCGCATCCCGCTTAATGAGTAGCGGGTGGGCTTGATTTCCGCCTGAATTGTCGGTTCTAACGCTTCGCCATTTAACATCCTGCCAGCGATGCGATTATAAATGACGCATGCTTCAGATGCCAGATCATCGTAATGCGTCATTTGGGATTGCAGAGCGGAGATTTCATCTATTTTTTTCGGGTCCGAATAAGCAAGCGCAACAGGCAATCATCTCATTAATGTCCCGTTTCCTGCACTTTTCCCTTCCAGTTCATCATGGGCTTTTTCCGCTGCCTGAAACCAATCACCCTGATAAAAATTGAAAGCCGTTTGGACCGTAATGCCAATGTCTTTCGGGTCCGACTCCCACCAACGCAAAAGTTCCTTGCCGATTTCATTGATTGGATTTTGGGCATTTGCAATAATCCCCTTCAAAACACAGATCGTCATATCCGTGTCATCAGTCGTTTCACCGGGTGTTAAATTCCAACATCCGCCGCCGATAATCTCATTGATCCGCCCGTACTGCTCTTTAATTTTGCGTTCCGACATAAACTCCGTTGTTCCACCCAATGCATCGCCTACTGCCAGCCCAAATAAACCGCCTTCAATTTTATCCAGCATTCCAGCACCTCCGGAGAGTATTTTACATTTATTTCCTTTACAACCATTTTATCGCACGTTAGCAGTGATATTCAAATATGATATCTTAATTCACCTAATGGATAACCCGTCTGTTTTAGCGGGGTTGGTTGCTTATTCTATATCAAGTTTTTCATTGTTTTGCGAAACAGTATATCTCTTTGTTGGAGAATTTCCATTATCCATACTAAACAAATACTCATCTTTGTCCGCTTTATGAATGACCTCACTCTTCTTGGCTTTTCCCAGGTACCTGCCCGGTAATCAACGGCTTTTCCTTCTATCCCGGTCAATCCGTCATCAACATAGCGGATCCACGGTGAATCATCTTCTTCAACCCTTTTTTCAGTCTCGATGTCCACTTCAGTTTACCTATATAACCGACCCCTCGTTTTCCCCAGTAACTGTAACGTTTCTCTACCGAACCCTTTGTCAAAATGGACATAATGAATAAGGTAATGGGGAGAAAGCAACTGGTAAGTTTTTTCTGCAAAACCGGTTACTCCTTGAGAAGAATGAGAATTTTCCTCCCTGAGCCTGGCGTTTAAACAAAGACGGAATTTCCCTTCAAACACAAGAAGAGGGTGGTAACCTTTTCTCCCCAGCTTATGGGGATCTACCCCGGCCTCTGCTTTTTCCTGGCCCCCATTTAGATTAAAGGGCTGGTGCAGCAACCATCTTGGTTATTCTATCCTCCGTGCTTCTTGAAAAGGAGCATCAATCTATGGTGCGCCTGGTCACTGGGATTTATCTAATTAACGGGCTCGCAGCACCATAGAGACGCGACCTTCCTTTGCCAGCCTAAGGTATACTTCGACGTTGGCCCACCCTTCTGATGGTGTCGCAAAAAAATACGGCATGGAGGCCTAATTATTTCTTTTGGCAAACAGGGGCTCCTTCAATAAAGTGCAATTATCTCTCATTTACCGCTTATTATCCAAATCTCATAGGGATTTGATTTACACCTAAATGTTGTCATACCTCCAAATAGATATAAGCAGAATTTTCTTGCAGGGTAAGGTCCATCCTAACAACCAAATTGGATATACTTGGTAAATGAAAAAGTGTGACCGTGCGTAAAATCTCCACACAACTCACGGTCGCTCACCCTCCAATGTCTCCCAGAATCAGGGTCCAAATATTCCTTCGTCCTCGTATGTAATTGTCAATAGAAAAATCCCCCATATCGTCATTGAAAATTCCCTACTCAATTTTTTACAATTGGGCAAGGACATGGTTATGTGTTTGAAAATAAAATTATGCAAATGGCTGATTTTCCAGCTATTCTTTCGTCTGCTTCATACGATATGAATTTCCATTCATTTTAACCAAATAAGACTGGAACGTCAGCCGGTCAATCATTGTCGCCGTTATTACGGTTAATATGGGATACTGAAAGATTTCTTCCCATCTTTCAAATGACAGCTTGGTCGTAAACAAGCCCTAATTAGGGCTTGCTGAACGAATCAGATTCGGTCACAAACAATCCAAATTCCGGTTATCAAAATGCAAAATATTGTTGTACGAAAATTTTTGAAAAAGAACCCTGAACTTCCGCTCCAAATTCAGTATGAGAAATGGAAAGGCTACTACTGTTTCGCTGGCCTCTTGAAGGCGTGCTCGAATAAGGCCTAGCCCATACTTGCGCTTGCCTTCCATTTTGGATGGACGTCCTAACCTTGGCCCACTCAGACGAATGCCAAGAGATTTACAGTATGCCAAATTATCACGGTTTCGGTAGATTTTATCTGCCAAAATCGCTTCCGGATAAAATTCGAACCGGTTGTAGTAGTGCTCAACAGATTCCCTAAGAGTGGTCCCTTCATTGTAATTTTCCCAGTCGAGGTGCTCAATCAAGGCATAGCCATCTACGACGCTGATGGCGACTTTTGAACCGAACTCCACGTTCGCTTTTGCCTTGCCCCGCACAATTGGACGGACATGAGGCTGGGAAATGCTCACAATCCGGTGGTCAATCCGGTGTGTCTTCTTTTTGTACATTTCTGCCTGTTGGCGATAAAGTTCATGAATCACGAGGAGTTGCCGATATTCATCTTTGCTCAAAAGAGACAGGGAGCTTTGGGTAAGAAGATTTTCAATGATTTTCAGATCCCGTTTCACATACCCAAGCTGCTTGCCAACAGCTTTCCGGATTTTCCGGGCGCCAGCTTTGCGTTGCTTAGCGACAGAAAGATAGTCCTTGCGGGCTCTTTTCTTGTAGGTCCGTGGCTTACGTAATTTCCCTTTGTGTGGTTCATGCAAGACATCAATAATATGTTCCAATTTCTCACGGGCTTCGTTCAACGCCTCAAGGTCTGTATTGATTTTTTAATTCATATTCCACAAATGGTAGAAAAAATCTTCTACATAATTTAATGATGATCAGTCTTTTTGTACATAACAATTGCCTACATGTGAAAGGTATTTTACGTGTTTCCCATAAAATCCTTATACTTTATATTTAAAGTAGTCGAAACTCTTTTCAAACCTGGAATTTTTTCTTATTCAGCAAGCTCTATTTAGATCTTATATTAGCATAAATATCCCTTAGTCTATCCGTTATTTCCTGAAGTAACTGATTTATCGAGATATCTGGATCTTCAATTGCCTTTTTATAGCCGTATTCAAGCACATGTTTAAAATCATTTTGTATTTCTTTCCTATTCAATTTATACTCCTCCTAAATATTCTGGGGTTTCCCCCTTCCTGATTTCTATTGACCAATTTCACTCACAAACCAAAAACTCCTCTACTTAACCACAAATCCAGAGCGCAACTTTAAAATTCGATATTCTCTCGTTCTATTTCAGTCCTAACAGGCCCTCACATAAAAAGAAAAATAAAACCAGCATTATCCAACTAGAAAAATCAATGTATAAAGGATCATCCTGTAAATTCGACATACCGGAATATCTATATTTAACTACCATACTTTACAAAAACAAAGAGTAAAAAAAATTCATATTTTTAAAAACAATCACCATTTAACTTAAAATCATTCCCCTGAACCACAATAAAATGGTACTTATAAATCCAAATAAATTTAATAACTTGAATAAGATATTCTCACACCCCTTTGTCACTCATATTATTAACACCGTTATTATACTAATTCACTCTCAAAAAAGAACCTCTAAAACTTAATATCCTTAACAATATTAAAAATAAGTATAACTTCTTTTTTCTTCAATAGTAAATAGAGCATGTAAATAATTATATATATAATAAATGCGAGATAAGTGCTCAAAAACCAAGAACACAAAATAAATATAATAGAAATACCAACCTCAATAGTTAAATCTTTTTTAAAATTTATTTTTAGAATTTTAGATACAATAGTCTCCGAAATAATATAACGAATTGCCAGTATTGCCAAAATAGAAATCACCGTTAAATTTAAATTGTTCAATATAAATACTGACAAAAAGCTTAATAGAACACTTAGCAATGCAGTAATTAAATTTATTTTCAACAATAAATTTTCTTTTCTTAAAGTCTTTAAATAAGTGTTAATTAACAACTGCATTTTACTTTCAAACAAGCTCATAGGAAATAATATAGCCATATACATAATGCTATCAGAATATTGCGGTAACCACAATAAAAGTATCTCTTTAACTGGATAATAAATAACAAGAATACCAACCAAAGGTACAGTAATAATTGATCTAATTTTTTTATATATGTCTGGCAAATTATCATATGATGTCCGTCTTAAAACTGGAAACAAAACTATACCTAAAGCATTTATAAACATAATTAACATATTAGATATGCTTAGAGTTAAAGAAATTTTGCCAAACGTTCGCACACTCCAATTTTTTTCTACAAAGTACCTTACTACACCAACAATAAACATACTTGCAAAATTTGCAAACAATAATTTACTACCCGCAGAAATATTTAATTTTATTTCTCGAAGGGTATTTTTAAGGTAATCAATTTTCCCAAATACTATATCTTTGCAAACTAGGATTGCATATAATGTTGAAACTATCTTCCCCAGAATGTCAGCCAAAATTAAAAAATCAAAATCAGTAATGCCAATTAGCAAGAAAATAATAACTAGAGAAAAATAAAATACTCTTTCCAACAAAGTAACAACCGCATATTCTTTAATTCTGTTTGTTGCTTGAAGAATAAAAGTTAACAAAGAACGTGGAACAACCAAAATTCCAGAAAAACAAGTAAAAAATACCACACTAATTTTATCTGAATTATTGTTTGAAAATGCATACATATAAGCAATTGTAAAATCACAAATAATATCAAATAATACTAGAAACCAAAACTGTGAAATAAATAATTTTTTTGGTAATTTGTCATATTTATATCCACCATATCTTAGGTATGCCCCATCTGTTAGTCCAAGTGACATATAAGAAATATAGGAGTTAAAAAAAATATAAAGCTGCCAATAACCGTAACTCTCTATACTGATGAATCTTGGAACAATTACAATAAGAATAGTAGAAATTAAAATGGAAACAGAATTAGAAATAAAAGTGTAGGAAAAATTACGCAACAGATTTTTCATTTATATACCTCGACCAGCCCATAAAAAATAAGTGAGTTTTGTGCTAAGTCTTGACAACAAACAAGATAAAAATATCTTTTTACTTCTAACTTCGGTGAGTCTGTATTTAAAGAGATTCATTTTTAACTGATTAATTACATTTTTATTAGCGTTTATTTTTATACTATTTAAAAGAAGACTTATGTTCATATGCATATAATAAGTAATGTATGTTTTTTTCAGTATTGAAACGCCAGATTTATCTAATAAATTTATTATCTTTTCTATTGCATCTAATGAGCTTATTTTTTTTATATTAAATCCAGAAGTGATATTGTTAGAATGAATAAAATAGTGATAAAATGGGGAATTATCGTACACTATTTTTTTTGCTTTCAACATAGTTTCACAGCAAAATAACAAATCCTCACAAAAATTTATATTTTCATCAAATTTAATTTTGTTTTCTTTTATTAGATTTAATGAAAATAGTTTATTGCACACAAATCCTTTAAAACTGTTTGGTTTTAGCATCTCGTTTAAAGCTTGAATTCTATCGTAAGTTTTTATAAGTCTATCAACATTGATTAATTGCTTTTGCTCATCGTTATAAACATATTCTTTAACATAATTACATATAGAAATATCTGAATTGTATTTTTTGATAGTACTATATAATCTTTCTATCATAGCATTATCAATCCAGTCATCCGGATCTATAAAATTTATATATTCTCCATTCGCTTTTTCTATACCTACATTTCTCGCCGAAGAAACACCACCGTTTTCTTTGTTTATAACAGTAAATCTACTATCCTTGTTTGCAAATTCCAAACAAATTTTTAAACTATTATCTTGAGAACCGTCATTAACCATTATAACTTCTATATTCTTGTAAGTTTGATTTTGAATACTTTTTAAACATCTACTTAAAAATTTCTCGGAATTATATATTGGTACAACAATTGTTACTAACATTTTACATTTTCTTCTCCTCATAACTAGTTAGTTTTATTCTTTTAATCGGTAATTTGTAATACTGTTTGCTTAATATTAATGCTGCTAATAATATAGCAAATAATGTTACTATATTAATTATGCTAAAAGTGGTTACAAAAAATGAGGTAAAGGTATCTCTAGGAGCATACATAAGTAGTCTAGTCATAGATAGGCAAACCCATTTTCCAATAATTCCCTTCTTTCTAAATAAATATACCTGTAAAGCTAAAATACTTCCCATTACAAAGTTTCCTAGTATTACGCCAAAATATCCAAGATCTTTATAAGCTTCAGCAATATAACATGAACCATATCCCCAACCTTTTATATATCTTTGTGGGCTTAACAGATAGGAAACAGAATCAGCAAAACTATTTCCATATAAAGCTGAATCTATGGTTTGGGGTTGAAAGACCTGAGTACTAAATAAAAAATGAGAAATTGCATTATTTCTTAAAAAGTCTATTATTCTTCCAATAGAATAAATTTTCCCTAAGGGTAATTGATCAGACAAAGAATAAGCATATCCTATTAAGTTTACGCTAACCCCTTGTGAATAAAAAAATTCATAAATACTATTAAGAAAAGAAAACTCGTATTTGGAATCAACCCTTATATAAGCTACTGCATTTAATATCAAAATTAAAAACGGAAATGAGATGACAGCAGTAACAAATTCTTTTTTTCCAAACCATTTTTCCTTCTTATCCTCCCTATTCCTTAGGACAAAATACACCAATATGATTAATATATTTAATACAAAGTTATTCCTCTGTCCTACTATTAAAGATAGAACACCTGACATAACAAATAATAATATTGGAAAAAAACTTCTCTTCTTTTTTGGTAAAGTAGCTAAAAAAACAAACAGAGCGCTTGGACACATTTCACTTATTTTTATTACCCATGATGGAAAGGAAGAATCGTAAGAAGAATACAGCTGAGAATACCCTAAATTACTAGTAAACCTTGCTTTATCTATCATTACTAAAATATTAAAAAGATAAGTAAAGTAAAAAAGTAATTCACTTACTATAGCCACATTTTTAACAAAGACCCCATTTGAAGCTTTTGATCTATTTGGTTTTTTTGGTTTTCCCACATTTTGTTGTTTTAATAAAAATCCTTGAAACAGAAAATAACCAATATAAAGAAATAATAAGCTCAAGAATAGTGTTGTAAAAATAATTAACACGATCTTCTGATTATCAAAATCTAATCCATAGTAATTATTATTATATGGATCATAGTATCCAGTAAGAGGCTTTACTATTAATCTTGCTAATAAAAAAACAAAAAAAGTACAATTAAAGGCGAAAAATATAATTCTATCGTTTATTCGTTCACAAGCATACCAAATATTGTTAGTAAATAACATACAAATTGAAACCAGCATAATATTAGTATTGTTAAAACATAGGCCAATTAGAAAAAACAAGAATGAAAACACAAATATGATAATTCGATACCTTTTTAACAAAATATCACCTATCTTCAATTTCTAAATTTAAGCTTGTTAGGTCGCATGCAAAATTTGAATATATAATTTCTGCATTACACCTTAATTTCCAAATTTCAAATGCATTTTTGCACATTGTACTGTAACAACAAGAAGACATTTTTTTAAATTTTAATATATAATTAAAAATTTGATCCGAATTACAATCTCTCTCCAATAAAAAACCGTTTTTCTCATTATCAACTATTTCTTTTGTTCCTCCCACATCTGTTGCAATAACGGGAACCCCCATAGAGAGTGCTTCCATGATTGAAACCGGCACGCCCTCAGAGGATGAAACGTTTATAAAAAAGGTTATACTATTTTCATTATACCATTTAATAACATCTTGATTTTTTTTGAATCCAGTAAAGTGATAATTTTCTTGTCTTAATTTTTTTTTAGCTAACCGTTTTATATTTTTAAATTCTGGTCCGTCACCTATATGAGTCCAATAAAAAGGTATATCTCTTTTTTCTAATTCAACTAAAGCATCTATTAATAAGTCAAGCCTTTTTACCTTCCGAATAACAGAACAGCTGACAATATACAATTTTTCATTAGTAGTTTTTCCTGTCATAGCTGGAGCTAATGTACCTAATCTGGATAATTTTATTTTGTTTTTCTGTTCAGGAAAGTTATTTATTAAATAGTCTACTCCATCTTGGGAGCATGGAAAAACAAAATCCAAATTATTAATTAAAAATTTTCTTTCGGGTAAAAACTTTAAAGGTGACTCGTTTACATATAAATCATATCTATGTGCTCTAGAAATTGCGTATACCTTCCTGCCATTAAAATAATTATTTTTTAACTCAACGGCAACTCTTGCTGTAACATACAACCAATAACTATATATGGTAATAGAATTATAGTTTTTAAAATTACAATTCTCATCCAATAAACTTTTAGTAACGTTATATATCTCCATAGCTCTACTCTCAAAATAATAACTGTAAAGCTTATTAAGTGTTTTTTTTGTTTCTAAAAAAGTTATGTTTTTCTTTCTAGAAATTGAATTAAATTGATGGAGGAGCATCTTTAATTTTCCAAATACCGAATGTTTTAATCCTACTACTAATGGATAAACATTCTCTGGTAATGGCCTTGTTTGTACCATCTCTTTGGACACCATGGTAGCTATAATATAAATTTCCTTAAATTTTTTTGATAAATATTTAATTTCCGTTTCTAAATATTCTTCCCCTTTATAATAAGGATAATAATTTGTCAATAAAATTAGACAGTTATTCATTAAATATGGCTCTCCCTTTTACTGCTTTCAGACATATATGTTGAATTATTTCTGTTAATGTTTTTTGAAGTAATTACAGAAATGACTGTTTTGAAAATTATCTTCATATCTAATATAAATGAGACATTTTCAACATAAAATAAATCATTTTGAATTCGTTGTTCCATTGTTGACTTATTCCTAAGCGTTGCCTGATTATAACCAGTTATTCCAGGCAAGACATCAAATTTTTTAAAATATTCCTTTGGGTAGTGGTCTTTATTCCCTAATGGACTCGGCCTAGGCCCAATAAAACTCATATTTCCTTTCAGCACATTTAAAATTTGCGGCAATTCATCTATACTAGTCTTTCTTAAAATTTTTCCTATTCTTGTAACCCTAGGATCATTATTGGAATTAAATGTACTACCATCTTCATTACGAATGTCTGGTGCATCAACTTTCATAGATCTAAATTTATACATTTTAAATTCTTTCATATTTTTCCCTAATCTAGAAGCATTGTAGAAGATAGGCCCCCTATCTTCTAACTTAATTAAAATAGAAACCGGAACTGTTATAATTAAAAAAAATGGAAGAACTATTAATGATAACAAAATATCTAAAAAACGCTTAATAAAGTATTGGTACATGATCTAACTCCTTCATTAAATCATAGATTTCTTGTAGAGAACTAAAAAAACTATAATCCGCTTTAAAGTTCAAAACATCCAGTGCTTTGCTACTTTTCATATAAGAAGATTCAATATTTTCGCTTGCGCTTGGATCTTTTATAAGTAAATTGCCTTCATTTTTAAATGCTAAATTAATTTTTTCAGCTACCTCCAGATTAGTCAAGGATTCTCCACTACCAATATTATAATTTCCTGATGCTTCGGATGTATTTAAAGCACATAATATGGCCTTAGCTGCATCTTTTGCATATAAGAACTCTCTTTTAGATATGCTTTTTGAATCTAGAACTAAAGTTTTTTTATTAAAAGCCTGTCTAAAAAACTTGTTTATCATATAATTGTTCTTCTCGTTAAATCCGTATATGTGAGCAAATCTCAGGTTTTTAATATCAAGTTCATATCTTTGTGAATAAATATTCCCTATATACTCACATGCCATTTTACTTACCCCGTACATTAGTTTAGGCATAGGCGGGTGTTCCTCTGTCCATGGTAATAAAGTTTCATCAGAATACACAGAGATAGAAGATGCATATATAATATTTCTAATTTCATTCTTTAAACATGCTTCGTATAAATTTTGGGTAAGGACCTCATTATCATGAAACTCTGATATTCTCCCCTGACTTCCTCGTTTTGCAGCAAGGTGAACAACTGCATCAATGTCAGATAGGTTATCTATTAAATCAGTAATTGAATAGTCTGTAAAACGGTATTCTACGTTACCATCTATTATAACTTTTCTGGTTAAAATAACCGGTTCATGTTTATATTTCAAAAGTTTATCTACTAAATACCTTCCAAGAAATCCAGTGCCTCCTGTTATAGCAATTTTCATAACATACTCCTCTTATAAATAAATTTTATAATACAACGTATTTTATATTTTCATTATGAAATAACCAATTTTTTCATATTTGCCATTTACAGGCCTTATAAGGTCATCTTGATTATAGTATTTGAAGCTATACAAGCAATTTAACAGCTCACCATCATATTTAGAATAATCCGCTCGTGAATTTGGTTCTTGACATATAAATTCTAACACATAATTATCTTTGAATTCCTCTATACCATTATTTAATTCGGATATGTTGTTATTAATTAAATGTTGGAACGTTAATTTTATTAAATTAACTCCTGTGTACAGTTTCAAGATATTCCACATATGACACCCATCTAATCGTGGTGTAATTTCAATAATATATGGGACACCTTTTTCTAACTTCATTTGTGCATATACTGGCCCATTATTTATTTTTAGCTTTTTACACGCTAACTCCAACATCGTCTTCAAATCACGTTCTTGACTAGAACTTAGATTTTTAGAAGGCACAATGTGTTTATGAATCAGTCCTGTAAATTGCGGCCATGTATCTCTATCAGAAGCTACCATGAATTGTATTTCTCCATTTACAAGGTATCCATTAACTGAAATTTCCGGGCCTGAAATATACTGTTCTATTATTACTAAACCAGATCTCGAATAACTTTTGGCAATCTCATATCCTTCTAAATATTCTTCATAGTTATTTACTAACTTAACGCCTCTTTGTCCTTGGGAATCAGTTGGTTTTAAAATAAATGGAAAATCAAGTTCAAGTTTATCCTTCCTACTTTTTACCACTTGAAATTTAACATTTCCTCTGAAATCATTTCCCAGTATTTTTCTCATTAAGTCTTTATTATTACATACTCTAGCAGTATCGTTCGTTACAAAATGAGGTAGATGAAGACGCTCACTAATTAAGCTCACTATGGGCATAGCAATATCAGAACCTACCGAATATACCAATGATATTTCATTATCCTTAATAAATGTAATAATTTTATCAATGTCTAGAATATTTATTTTTGCAAAATGATCTGCAGCATCTGCACCGGGTCCATCTTTTGCCATTGCGCATGCATAAGTTTCAAACCCCATTTTTTTAAGCTCTAAAATTGCTTCCATTTGCACTGAAGCCACACCTAGTATTAATACTCTGTTATTTTTCATTCTATTTCACCATTTTCATTAAAGTATTGCAGACATACTCTACTTGTTCATCAGTTAATAATGTATGAAGTGGTAAAGTTATCTCATTTTTATACATATTAAATGCATTAGGGAAATTATTAATATCAAATCCTAATTTTTTATAGGCTGTATGCATTGGTAGTGGCTTATAATGTACATTTGTTGCAATACCCTTTTCTGCCATTTTTAATATAATATTATTTCGATATACTTCGTCTTTCCCTTTTATCCTAACAAGATATAGATGACCACTTGATGAGAAATTTTCACCATAGTGGCTTAAAACTTCAAAAAGAGCATTATCCAAATTTCTGTTATATAGCTTTATAATTTGTTTTCTTTTATCTAAAAGATTTCTATACCTTTCAAATTGGCCTAAGCCAATTGCAGCCATAATATCTGTCATATTGCACTTATATGCAGGATATACTATATCATATTCCCAGGAACCAAGTTGAGTCTTTGCTAACGCATCTTTTGATTGTCCATGTAAAGAGAGAAGCATAAACTGATTGTATAATTTTTCATTGTCTATACCTGGAATATCCCTCCATGTAACTGCCCCACCTTCTGCCGTTGTAAAGTTTTTTACAGCATGAAAAGAAAAGCAAGAAAAGTCGGCAACTTCTCCACTTTTCTTCCCCTTATATGTAGCACCAAATGAATGAGCAGCGTCAGCTAAAACAATAACATGGCCAATTGCTTCCTGAATAGTATTTGACGGCCGAAACAAATGACGATTATTTTTTACAATTTCAAATATCCGGTCGTAATCACACATTACACCGGCCAGGTCAACGGGTATTATCGCTTTTGTTTTTGAAGTTATTGCTTTTTGCAACTGATTATAATCCATTTGAAAGGAATCTTTTGCGGTGTCAACAAGCACTATTTTTGCACCCACATGATTAATTACACTGGCTGAGGCAGTATAAGTGTATGCTGTGGTTATAACTTCATCGCCTTTACCTATTCCTAATATTCTTAGTGTCAACTCTAATGCTGCTGTTGCAGAATTCAAACAAACCGCTCTGGCAGCATTTGTAAACTCCTCTATTTTTTTTTCTAAAAGCTTTGTTTTTGGACCAGTTGTTATCCATCCTGACCTTAATGTATCAACAACTTCGTTAATCTCAACTTCACTTATGTCTGGTGGTGAAAATTGTATCTTCATTATATTTAGCCTCACATATTTAGATCTTTGATATTTTATTTTGCTACTAAATTGCCCTTACTAAATTTTGTGTTTGCAATCTCTAAAAGTGTTTTTTTCAATTCAATTGGATTCTTTTGTAATAGTGTGTCAATAACAGCGTATAGATTTTCCTTTTGCATAGGCTCTGCTTTGCCAATATGAATTTTGGGATAAATAGACTCTTTCTGAACTTCATTTTCGTTTAACAGTTCTTCATACAACTTTTCTCCCGGTCGTTTTCCAGTAAATTTTATTCCAATCTCGTCAACTGAAAAGCCGGATAACGTGATAAGATTTTTGGCCAAATCAACAATTTTTACTGGTTCTCCCATGTCTAACACAAATACTTCTCCTCCCCGTGCAAGCGCACCTGCTTGGATCACAAGCCGAGAAGCTTCCGGTATCGTCATAAAATACCTCGTCATATCAGGATGTGTGACCGTAACCGGCCCACCAGCCTGAATTTGCTTTTTAAATAATGGAATAACGCTCCCTCTACTTCCTAAAACATTACCAAACCGTACCGCAACAAAATTGGTCTTGCTTTCCTTGGCTAAGTTTTGAATAATCATCTCAGCAAATCGCTTTGTCGCCCCCATTACGTTTGGTGGGTTGACCGCCTTATCTGTTGAGATCATTACAAAACTCTTCACGCCAAAAGTATCGGCGGCTTCTGCTACATTTCTTGTTCCAAAAATATTATTTTTTACTGCTTCTGTTGGATTATATTCCATTAATGGCACATGCTTATGGGCAGCAGCGTGGTAAACGACATCTGGTTTATATTCATTCATAATGTCAAAGATGCGAACACGGTCTTGTACATCTGCGATAAGGGGGACAATTTCAATATCATTATTGTATTTATTTTTTAATTCCATATCAATGGTGTAAATACTATTTTCTCCATGCCCTAAAAGCAACAGTTTTTTAGGCAAGAATTGTGCTACCTGGCGGCAAATTTCAGAACCAATGGAACCGCCCGCACCGGTTACCAATACTGTCTTTCCCGTTAATTTTTCTGAAATCATGGACATGTCAAGTTCAATTGGTTCCCTTCCAAGTAAGTCTTCAACCTGTACATCCCGGATTTGGTTAACAGAGACCTTGCCGGTTATCAAATCTTCAAGCATTGGTAATACTTTTGTCTTTGCTTTCGTTTTTACACATTCTTCGTAAATTCGTTGCATTTCCGCTCTTTTTAAGGAAGGAATAGCAATGACAATATTGTCAATATTATATTGCTCAACAGCCCAAGGAATTTCACTAACCATTCCGACTACTGGAACACCGTAAATTTCAAGCTTCCATTTGTTCGGATCATCATCTACAAAGGCAATCGGCTCTAAATCTGCATCCTTGCTTTTTAATAACTGATGAGCAACCATTGTGCCAGCAGAACCAGCTCCGATAATTAGTGTCCTCTTTTTTTGAACTTTGCTATCCATAAAGCGATCCCTGTACACTCTCCATGAAAACCGTGAGCTTCCAATTAACAAAATATGGATCATCCATGTTATGGCCAGTACTCGCAAATAAATATTATGAATAGCAATGAATTGGACAACCGCTGTAATTACTGCGGCAAAGGTAACTGCTTTTATAATTGCAGTTAATTCACCTATGCTTGCGTATTCCCAGGCCTTTTGATATAAACGATATCTAAAAGCAAAAATATGATAGCTGATTAATAATGTTAGAGAACTAACCCAAAGCATTGGGTGTGTATAAACATTCATATAAGGATTTAAAATAAAGTACCCAGCAAAAACAGCACAAAGTACAATTGCTGAGTCCAGCAGCATCAAGATCGGCAGCCGTTTTTTTAATGACATCTATTGTCATCCCCCTGTTTTAAACGTATAGCTCTACTTAATGAGCGATTCGGTCATAACTTCTTTTAAAAATGCCTGCAATTCTTCTTTCAAATTTTCATCCTGCAGAGCAAATTCAATCGTTGATTTCACAAACCCCAATTTTTCCCCTACGTCATACCGCTTACCCTCAAACTGGTAAGCAAATACTCTTTGAATCTGGTTCAGTTGCTGGATGGCATCTGTTAATTGGATCTCGCCGCCGGCACCTTTTTCCTGTTTATCCAGGAACATAAAGATTTCTGGTGTCAGTAAGTAGCGTCCGATGATGGCCAAATTGGATGGTGCAGTGCCTTGTTTTGGCTTTTCGACAAATTTGTCAACTTGATATCGGCGGCCTTCTTTGGAAGCTGGTGCGATAATCCCGTACCGGTGTGTTTCTTCTTCCGGAACTTCCTGGACGCCGATAACGGAAGAACGGGTTTCTTCGTACTGATCAATGAGTTGTTTTAAGCATGGCGGATCGTTTTGGACGATG
>Ga0207807_1000148_pt1 | contig 16556 bp, 12 predicted proteins | sample HigsolmetaGSP15D_FD_184843 | JGI IMG/M metagenome (GOLD analysis project Ga0207807, IMG submission 184843) | High solid enriched microbial communities from the Joint BioEnergy Institute, USA - SP1-5-D (SPAdes) | ecosystem: Engineered > Bioreactor > SSF (Solid state fermentation) > Aerobic >... | reverse complement strand
AACTAAGCGCCCTTTCTCTCTTCAGCAAAGGGCTTATGCTCCATGTCAGCCGCCCAGTGCGCTGGGACAGTGACCATGTCGTCATCATGGATGATGAACTGGCGGCAATCGGCAGGGAACTTGTCCGAAACGACTTGCTTGAGAAAACGAATATCGGCCTTGATTTCTTTGACGCCACCATTAACCGGGTCGCAGCGTGGGTAGTGGGCGCCCGCAATACACAAAAAGCTTTGCTGAAAGCGCTGCTTGAACCGACAGATTTCTTAAAACAAAAAGAACTGGAAGGCGATTTTACCACCCGCCTCGTCTATACAGAGGAACTGAAAGACTTCCCGTACGGCGATGTTTGGCACTATTTCTGCGAAGCAAACGGGGTGCCGGCCGGGCTTGGCTGGCTGGAAGAAGTCCAAAAGTATGAAAAAGATATGTTGCTTGTAAGGGCGTAAACAAGGAAGGGGAAGCACATGGCAAACATAAAGACGAAATTGAATATCATTGAAGCACCTTTTACACAGGAAATGATGAAAACAACCGCCAATTTGTACCGGCTAGGCTGGGACGAACGGAACGGCGGGAATATCAGCTATCTTCTAAAAGAAGAAGAAGTGGCACCGTATCTCGATGTGAACGCCGTTATCCGTGCCATCCCGGTCAAATTCGACGCAAGGGCGCTTGCCGGCAAATATTTTATTGTCACCGGTTCCGGGAAATATTTTAAAAATGTGGCCGACAACCCTGCTGAAAACCTCGGTTTGATCCGTGTCGCAAAGGACGGGCAAAATGTTGAACTGCTTTGGGGGCTTGAAGGGGGCGGAATGCCGACAAGCGAGCTGCCGTCCCATTTTATGAGTCATATCGCAAGGCTTGAGGTTGACCCGGAAAACCGGATTGTCATGCACAACCATGCGACCCATTTGCTCGCAATGACATTTACCCATCCGCTTGATGAAAAAGCTTTTACGCGCACGCTATGGCAAATGTGCACGGAATGCCTCGTCGTATTTCCGGAAGGTGTCGGCATCATTCCGTGGATCGTGCCGGGCACAAATGAAATCGGTGAAGCGACGGCAGCGAAAATGAAAGACTATCGCCTCGTCATTTGGCCGCATCACGGCATTTACGGTGCCGGCCGCACGATGGATGAGACATTCGGCCTGATTGAAACAGCAGAAAAAGCGGCACAGGTTTACACCTATGTCCAGGCGCAGGGCGGCATCAAACAAACGATTACCGACCGGCAGCTGAAAGACTTGGCCGATGCGTTTGGGGTCGTGCCGCGGGAAGGATTTTTGGGAGAATAAAGGATGGAATGGCGCATGCGACCTCTTAAAAATGTTGACATTCCGCAATCGCTTGATAAACTCGGTGTCAAAGAAGAAGATATCCCGAACCTCGCAAAAGATGCGTATGCCGATGTGTGCACGGGTGGCAACCCGCGTGATACAAGTGTCGAAGAAATCGAAGGCTTGTACAAATCCATGCTGCATGATCCGGTTGTGAAAGCTTAAGGCTGAAAAACGGATGACCCTGGGAAATGGGTCATTCGTTTTTTTCATCATATTATCGTATTATAGTAGTAACGTTATTTTTTGGAGAAGGGAGTTTCCAAGTTGAAAATTGCTTTTATTGCCCATGATAAAAAGAAAAAGGAAATTGTAAACTTTGCGGTTGCCTATGAGCCGGTATTCGCCGACCATGAATTGTACTCGACCGGCACAACCGGCAAGAGGATTATGGAAAAAACAAATTTGAACATTACCCGCTTCAATTCCGGCCCGCTCGGCGGCGACCAGGAAATCGGCGCAATGATTGCCAAAAATGAAATGGATCTCGTTTTCTTTTTCCGTGATCCACTCACGGCCCAGCCGCACGAACCGGACATTACCGCTTTACTCCGCCTTTGCGATGTCTATTCGATTCCGCTTGCCACCAACATGGGTACGGCCGAACTGCTCGTCCAGGGCTTAATGCGCGGCGATTTAAACTGGCGCAACCTCGTGCATGAGAAGGAGAAGAAGAACAGGGGCGAGTAATAAGCCCCTGTCCATGAAAAAACATTGCATGTTAATGTGAAAACAGCATGCATCGAGTAAATATTGTTACCTCTCATTTTTTACCTACAATTGCTCTCCGCTCCGCATGGTCCACAGCAATTCTGCTATTGCCAAGCGCATATATGCCTTGCATGACACCGGTATTTAAAGCACAGATTGCTTCATTGGAAAAATGCATGGCATTCGTTGAAAAATTGAGTTCCTGACCATATGCCGTTTTTGCACTGAATTTCTTTTGAGCGTCTGTGTTTGTGACGGATAAAGTTTCCGGCAATTCATCCAGGTGGCCAAGTTTTTCGCATACTTCCAAATCCAATACTTTTTGAAAACGAAAGACATCATAGCCGCCGTTTTGACAACTTTTTAATAATAATGCTGCATAGTGTGAAGCATTAATGGTTACAGCAATTCCGGCCTTGCCTGTTCCAAGATGTGTAGCGTTCCTATCAAGCTGGACGCTAAACACCTCGTTGTGCTCCGTTTGTCTCACAGCGACAAAGGCTGGCGTATCAATATCAGACAGGGTGGTTTGTTTGCCTAGCAAAACCAATTTTCCTTTCCCAACCGTTAAATGCGGGCCCAAATCATCACGAAGCGTGACCCATTCAGGATTCAGTTCTTCGGAAGAAAAATCATCCGTAAAGGCTGCGGACCTTTGCGGATGGGCAAGGGCGGCCGCGTGAGCCGGAAATTCTTTTAAATCTACCGTTTCTTCAGGAATACCGTTATAAATCACCGGCCAGTCGCCACCCCAATCGACCGGATAAAGGAGCGTTTCCCGGCCGGTATTGGTAAACTGCGTAAAACCGACCTGGGTTGGTCGTGTTCCCAAGGTTGTTAACCACCAGTTGCCGGAAGCATCCTGAAACAGATCAGCGTGGCCAATGTTTTGAAAGGGCTTTTCAGCTCTGTCCCTGTTCGTGAATAATGGATTAACGCCCGGCTCGCTTTCATAGGGCCCCCAAAGCTTCCGGCTGCGAAACATGGTAACCATATGTCCTGCACCTGTACCGCCCTCTGCAGTCAGCAGGTAGTACCAGCCATCTTTTTTAATGATATGTGGTCCTTCTACATCCCTGCCACCGGTTCCGAAAGTTAAGATCTCCGGGCCGGTTAAAATGTTTCCTGTTTCAAGATCAATTTCAACCTGGCTAATGGCTTTTTTGGAATCTTCTACATAACCTGTATATTGAACGTAAGCACGTCCATCTTCAAAGTAGAGATCCGGATCAATGCCCGGAATGTCAACTTCTGTTCGGTTTTCATCCCACACGATCGATTGTTTATCCGCTGTGAATGTGCCACGAATGATAAACGTTTTCCATTCGGCAATATTGGTGGTGATCACATAAAAATGTCCGGCATGGTATCGAATGCAGGCTGCGAAAATGCCTTCATTCGATTGAGCGCTGCGCAAGTCTGCCTGGCTAGAGAGAACGGCGATACCCGGAAGCTTCGTCCAATTGAGTAAATCGTTACTTTTGGACAAGGCAATGCCGGGATAATATTCGAACGTGCTGTTCACCAGGTAAAAATTTTTTTCAACCCGTACAATACTGGGATCAGGGTACATGCCGCGAAGAATCGGATTTTGATATGAAGCAACTGTCATGGGACTGCCCCCTTTAAATTTGTTTTGCATAAGATCTTTAGCCGGAACAATGATCTTCTATATTAGATGAACTTAAATTTTTCCATCAACATCAAGCATCAATCTGCACGATTATTACTTTTTGCACTAGGCAACAGCGTCACAACGTTTCGTTCGTTTTGTATAGGCAACCTTTTTTATTTCTTAAACTGCAGCGGGGATGCCGGGTCGGTAATGGAAATGGCTCTATCTTGAAAATTTGTGCCGGCTATGTTTCATTTTTCTGCTTGTGCCGCTCCAATGCGGCACTTTGAAATATTGCGGTAGAAAACGGTGTTCAGTAAATAAAAGCCTCTTGCCATTTTACTTTTCAACCCGTTCTCTTAATATCGGCGTGTTTTCCAATATTTGATTGATTTGATCTAAATGATCCGGGCTGATGTTGATAAATGGCAGGAGGGTGTTTAATTTTGTAAGTGACATCTTGCCGAGATTGGCGACGTTATTCGGGTCTTTAAAGAAATTTAAGACGCTGTCCACTTTTTCAATTTCAGAGACCAGTTCCGGGTCAGCCATGATGTCAGCAACCGGCGTTTCGCTATTGTACCGTTCAATGTAGTCTTGTTCCGGTATATAGCTGATGGCATAAGTGCCTGCTGTCAAATCAAATTTGCCGCCTTTGATGGTTTGATTATTTATGGCAACATCAGCATGCGCTGCCCGCGGCAATGCAACATGTGCGGTAACACCAAAAGGCACGGTTACATTTAACTTGATGGTGTGGTCAGTGTCTGCCTCAATCTGATAAGCAACCTTAATGTCACCGTAAGGCGAGTTGAAATGGCCGCTCACCTGTTTCAGACGATAATCGAAATGCGGCGACAGGGTGACTTCCCGGTAGCCGGGGATATGATTGCACAACCCGAGTAAATACTTGTAAGCCCACTCCATAATAGCGCCGATACTGTAATGGTTTAACGAGTTCATGCCCTCCGGATTCATGGAACCGTCCTCCAGAACAGAGTTCCAGCGTTCCCAGATCGTTGTTGCTCCCAAATTCACAGCATACAGCCAGCTTGGCAAATCTTCATTCATAAAGAGCTTCGTTGCTAACTTATGGTGCCCGTACTTCGATAACCCTTGGCAAATAAACGGCGTTCCAACAAAACCGGTTTTTAAGTGATCATTGTCTTTTTCCAGGCGTTTCACTAAATCATGTACGACCCTTTGTAATTGATGCTGCGGTACAAGTTCAAAGTACAAGGCCAAAGCATAAGCAGTTTGTGTATCAATCGCCAGGCGGCCATTTGGTGTAATAAATTCTTTTTGTATAGCTGTTTTAATCCGTTGCGCCAGGCTCGCATATGCAGCTGCATCTTTTTCGTGCCCCAAAATTTTAGCAGTGTCCGCTACAATTTGGCTGGAGTAATAATAGTAAACAGAAGCAATGAAATCTTCATCTGTTTTCCCGGTTGGCAATGCCGGATTTTCGCCATCTAAAGCAAGCCAGTCGCCAAACTGGAACATGCCGGTCCATAAATCTTTTGATTTCGTATTCTTTGTGATCCAGTCCACCCATGCTTTCATGCTGGCATAGTTTTGCTTTAAAATCGCCGGGTCGCCGTAAGCCTGGTACATGTTCCAGGGGATAATCGTTGCAGCATCTCCCCAAACGGCTGCACCGCCGTCATCAGTACCCATCGCAGGTGCATACATCGTTAACATCCCGCCATGCCTTGCCTGTTCAACGGCCATGTCTTTCGTGTATTTCTTAAAGAAGGCATAAACGTCCATGTTCAATGCAGCCGTGTTGGAAAAAATATTGGCATCCCCGGTCCAGCCAAGGCGTTCATCTCGTTGCGGGCAATCGGTCGGCACATCAAAGAAATTACTCTTTTGCCCCCATAAAATATTTTCAAATAATTTGTTTACCTTTTCATTGCTGGTCGTGATGCCGCCAGTAATTGGCATGTCAGAGTACATGACAGCTGCTTTATAGTCAGCCGGCTGTAACGGTTTCGTGTTGCCGCTGACTTTCACGTAACGGTAACCGTAATAAGTAAAATGCGGCCTGACCCATTTTTCTTCGCCGTCAGATACATATGTAAATGCGGCGCGGGCTTCCCGCAAGTTTTCACGGTAAAAATTTCCGTTCTGAAGTATTTCGCCCATTTCGAAAGTCAGCTTCGTGCCTTTCGGTTCCCTGTTATAGAATTCCAGCCAGCCGGCCTGGTTTTGCCCGAAATCAACAACCTGCTCACCGGCCGGGGTCAGGATGATCTCTTTCACGTCAAGTTTTTCTTTTACTTTGATTGGTAGGCTTAACCGATCCTGCAACACTGCCTTGGAACAATCCAGCACTTCAACCGGCTGCCAGTTTTTCACTTCAATCGTGCCATCTAAATCTTCCCCGTAATAAATGCTGGATTTTGTTACCCTTCCTGCCGTTGTTAGCCAGGTATGATCCGTGCAGATGATTTCCCGGCTGCCGTCTGCGTATGCAATATGCAATTCAGCCAGGGCCATATGCCGGTCCCCGTAAATATTGTCCTTGCCGCCGTCAAAACCGTAGTTGCCTTTATACCAGCCGTCAGCGGTGGAAATGAACCATTCATGCGTTTCATGCGCCATTAAAGCATCCGTGACATCGTAAGTTTGCACCTGCGTCCATTGATCATAGGCGGTTACCCCGGGCGTGAGGTATTCATCCCCGATTTTCTGATCATCAAAGTAAGCTTCATATAAACCAAGGCCGGTGATGTATAAGCGGGCACTGTCTATTTCTTTTGCAATAGTGATTTCTTTTTTAAACAGGGTATTTTGCAAATGTTTGTCGGCATTCCCTATCCATTCTGCCAGATACGGTTCATCTCTCTTCCCGGTTTCAAAAAAACTTGTCCCGCTTGCCCATTCCCTTTCCGTCCTTACCGTAATTTTGATATGATAACGGGTTCGGGGAAGCAAATCTAAATTTACGTCAAAGTAATTGTTATTAAAGTCCAATTCCGCTGTCTGATAAACGGGCGCATTCTCATCATTCGTCCAAATGGTCAATTGCTTCGTTATTTTCATATATGTGCCGTTTTGCACTTTAAATTCGATGCGCAAATCATTTAATTCAAAGCCTACCGGTTCGTGCATATGGTTTACGAGAATGTCGGTAATTTGCATAGATTCTTATCCTCCTTCAATTAGATTTTTGCAATGAAATCACCGCAAAACGGGTCAACGGGGTTTTTGCCTTCAAATTCTTCTTTCCCGGTGATTTTCCGCATCACCGCATCGATGCTCGCACGGTTGCCAGTATAGGCATTAATAAAGGTTGAAACATACGGAACATCGAATAAGTGATAAGGATTCGCCATGGAAATGAAAACGGTTGGGATACTCTTTACGAACCAAGGCGCATCGGCTGCCATTAAGTGAATCCAGTCAATCCGGGTTGTAGTTTGATTACTAGCCGTTTCAACATTTGCCACATATAATGCCAGGTCGAATTTCGCTTTCACATCGGCGACGCCTTCTTCAAAAATTTCATGGAAATCCAGGTCGCGGCGGTCAAATAAACAGACTTGAAAACCTTCCGCTTCCAGTTTTGATTTGAAGGAATCGGTTACCCGTCCGCCTTCTTTAAAGCCGCCGTCGTCCGCATCGCCCAAAATGTACAGCCGGATGCGCGGATACTTTTCCGGGGTAAGCGGCAGCAAATGGTCACGGTCTTTTACCAGCGTGACCGATTTCTTTGCGACCAGGTCAGCGCGTTTCTCATGTTCGCCGGTTTTTAGATCGATTACTGGCGGTGCGGGAAGTCGCAAGTTTTGATGGGTGTCCATCACATGCTGCGCTAATTTTGTCCCCAAAATGCGGGTGACCGCTTCATCCAATCGGCTCATTGAAAGGGTGCCGTTTGCAAGTGCCTTTTTGATAAATTCATAATCTTCATCAAGGCTCTTATTAAAAAGAATCATATCGATTCCCGCATTAATGGTTGCCGGCAAAAGCTCTTCACGCGGCAATGCGGCGTTGTAGCCAATCATCGGTGTTGCATCGGTGATCGCCAGCCCGTTAAAGCCAAGAATTCCGCGCAATAAACCTTCAACAAGCAGCTTCGAACTGGAAGCGGGACGCAAATCTTTATCTTCAATGCCGGGTTGCAGTTTCCGTTCCCAAGCCGGCTGCATAATGTGGCCGACCATGACAGAAGGGATATCTGCTTCAATGAAATGGCGGTAAATTTCCCCGAATGAGTCCATCCATTCTTCAGCAGGCAGCGCATTCACGGATGCCAGCAAATGCTGGTCGCGTTCATCTACCCCGTCGCCGGGAAAATGCTTGATCACAGGAATGATTTGATGTTCTTCCAGCCCTTGTTTTTGAGCGTCTGACATCGCGATCACCCGCTTTTTGTCACTCCCGAAAGTACGGGTATTGGTGATTGGATTCCGGAAGTTTTGATCGATGTCGACGATCGGGGCAAAAGACATATTTACCCCTACTTGGCGGGCTTCGTAACCCGAAACGTTCCCTAACTCATAAGCACTTCGTGAATCATCAGTGGCTGCCATTTGCAGCGGCATCCCGAACCATGTGCCTTCCGTAATAATGCCATTGCCGCCCGATTCCAGATTTGCCGCAATAAACATCGGAATTTTACTGGCATCCTGCGCTGTATTGATTTCACGTTTAATCTTTTCAGCATGGTCAGGCCGGTACATCATGCCGCCGGGCTGGTATTTCAGGATAAAGTTTTTAATATCTGTCATATTTTCATCTTGGCCGATGACGAAGAAAAGCTGGCCGATTTTTTCATCTGTTGTCATGGCTGCCACTTTATTTCGGATAAACTCCATTTGTTCACCGTTTAAGTGATAAGGTGCTTTCGCTAAATCTGCCACGTGAACTGACCTCCTCATCAATGCATTTCTTTTGTTTTCGCTTTCATTTTAGACTACTAAAATTCTATGGACTATGGTTAAACCCAATAAAATGTGTGTCGATTTCACAGGTCTTCGTACGAATGTCTTATAACGGAATGCATCTTGAGATATGATAGAAGAAAGCAGCATGAGGGATGCCCAATTGAAACGGGTTTATCATGGGGGTGAGTAAATGAACACAGAAATTCTGAAACTGTTGCGCCAATACAACCATCCGCGTGATTGGCAGGAGATGGCGATAAATTTTCATTTAAAAAAAGCAGGCTATATGGGGAAAGAACCAGTATATGAATTCTTTGAAACTTTAACTGACGACCTGGAAGTAAATACGCACTCAATTTCCATTTCCGTTCAGCCGGTTGAGTCGTATATTCCTTTTCATATTCACAATTATGTTGAAATCATGGTCCCATTAGCCGGATGTTGTACGATCGTGACAAAGACTGAAGAGTTTTTGATAGAGCAGGACGATATCCTGATTATTGGCAACCGGACACCTCATCAGGTAAAACCAATCCATGCCGATACCGTTGTCGTTAACTTATCGTTAAAAGACACAGCCTATTCTTTGAACGATTTAAACTTTATGTTGCATACGGGAAATTCCCAGCCAATTTCCACGCTTCTTTTTACTCTTTTGTCCAATGAGGCATACGGTGAGGGACGGTACAGCCTTTTTAAAGTCAATCATGATCCGGACATTGTTTACACCATCTATGATGTGATCAAAGAGTACTATCATCCGGATATCCAGTCTGAACAGATTATTCGGTTTGAAATCTTAACGTTATTTTCACGCCTGGTTCGCAAGGTTCATCATGCGGACTTACAAATTAAGAGCGGCGAACAACACCGGACCAATTTGTTAACATTGCTCCTTTATATTGAAAAAAATTATGCCAGTATCACGTTAAATGAAATGGCTAAACATTTTGGTTTTAATCCGAATTACTTATCATCCTATCTGAAGAAACAAACCGGCTTGACATTTATCAAACTTGTTCATTTACAGCGGATTAACATTGCAGCTGAATACCTTGTATATACCAACGCACCGGTAGAACAAATTGCGGAAAAAGTAGGTTACGAAAACCCATCCTACTTTTATAAAGTTTTCCGTAAAATCCTGCATATTTCCCCGGCTGAATATCGGAAACAGAACCGAAATGATGCCGGAGACGATCAAAAATAAGGTCCCAGCCTTTACTAGATAAAGGCTGTTTTTTATTTGCTTAACAAATATTATAGACCTGCTGAATCCGTAAAAATCACAGGTTTGACAAGACAAAAAAGTAAAAGTCGAAATCCTATCATTCAGAAAAAAGTGGCTCGCTGGCTGTACAACGAACTTCCATTTAAGCGCAGGCTGCATGTGATCTAGCATTGCTGAATTGTAAAGTTAGCTATTTCCATAAGTCACACATGAATACAGCATATGGGAAATGAACATACAAGATATGAATTTTGAATATGGTGAAAGCGTCATCTTCGTCTTATACTTTTCCTGAAAGTGAAAGCGGAAACAAAATATTGAATTGATAGAAGAGGAGCGTTCGGGATGACGAAAAAGAAATTATCTTTAGTTGTTGGTATTTTAAGTATGAACTTACTCTTGATGGCTGGTTCCGTTGTCGGCGCGGCGATCGCAGCAATCGCTAAATCTTTTCCGAAAGAACCCATTTCTAAAGTCCAAATGTTAAGCTCCCTACCAACGCTGGGACAATTGATTGCGACACTAATTTTCAGCTATCTTGCATTCCGGCTGACACAAAAGAATTTGGGTTTGCTGGCGGTTGGCTTGGTGACAATCGGTGGTTTAGTTCCGGCTTTTTGGAACAGCAGCTTAAACGTAATGCTGGCCTGCATGGTCGTTATGGGATTTGGTCTTGGTTTAATCAGCAATGTAGGGCCTATTCTTTTGCAAAGGCATTTTGAAGGCGAAGAACGCGCATCTGTCATGGGCTGGTCAGTTGGTGTCACAAATATTGGCATGATGGTGCTCACAGCTTTTGGCGGCATTCTCGGCGGCACCGACTGGAGAAACTTATTCTGGGTATACGCAATCGCAGCTGCTGTATTCTTGCTCGTTTTCTTCCTGATCCCGAAAGATGAAATTGAAAAAAACGGGGAGAAGGGAGAAAAAACAAATGTATTCAAAGTGCTGAAAAGCTTAAACGGTTATGTTTACTTTATCCTGATTGTTACGTTTGTAACTTCTCTTTGCATGATGACCTTTTTGTCTAATTTATCCATTGCCATTGCCCAAAAAGGGAGCGGTGGGACAACTTATACCGGTATGGTTCAGGCAATTGGGAATATCGGCGGCATTCTGACAGCGTTTGGTTTAAAATATATCCGTAAGCTGACCAAACGTGACACGATTGCCTGGGGGTTTATCGCATTTGCGCTGGCATTTGTCTGCATCGTGTTCTCATCGAATATTGTCATGCACGTGATTGGGAATATGTTCTCCGGTATGGGTATTGTATTGATTAATGCAACCATTCCTTATGAATTATCGATTTTGTCAAATCCAAAGCAATTCACAGTTGCCATTTCAATGAATACTTTAATCAGTTCGCTTGCAGGCGTCATTTCTCCAATCATGCTGGCAGCTGTCCATATTCCAGCTGGATACAGCTCCTTTGTTGCCGGCGCCGTCTTAAGCCTGGCGATGGCAGCCGTCTTATTCGTTATCCGCTTCGGTACAAAGGTTGAAAAAGTGCATGCATCTGCACAAGAGCTGAAAAAAACAGGAACCTTTTAATTTCAATTTTATTTACAGTATAAAAATATTCGGAATGGCAGCCGGTTTTGCGCACGAATGCACGAATGGTTAATACTCCAGCCTGGATGAAAGGGAGACGGAAAAGATGAACTATAATGCTTGTATAAAATTACTTAGCCTAAATCGTAAAGAAACGATATCCGGCAACCTCACGTTCATTGAGAAAAAGATTCCTGATTCGGATGTGGCCGGCGAACTCGATCCGCGGGTGTACGCGGCAAAGGTGGAAGAAAGGGAGCATAGGGGAGGCGGCATTCCGGATTTTTCGGGCCTTACGCCGGACCAAATTCCAGTTGAAGCGATCCGTGCAGGGATGGGTGCTGAAAATTATGATATGACAACGAAGAAAATTAAAGTTGAATCAGTCGTTGCATCAGGCCGGAACGGGGATATACCGGTGCGGATATATATTCCGGAGGGGGAAGGTGAAAAACCTGCTGTTGTTTATTTCCACGGTGGCGGATTTATCGGTGGCTCGATTGATGTGGTTGAAAACCCTTGCAAAGGCCTTGCTGAAAAAGCAAATGCTATCGTTTTTAACGTGGATTACCGGCTGGCCCCGGAACACCCTTTTCCGGCACCGGTCCATGATTGTTATGATGCGGCTATGTGGGTTCATGAAAACGCGGTACGGTTTGGCGCCAACCCGGATATGATTGTTGTTGCAGGGGACAGCGCAGGGGGGAACCTGGCAACAGTTTGTGTACTTCTCGATAAAAGGAACCGTCAGTCTGTGATCAAGTTTCAGGCGCTCATTTATCCGGTTGTTACCCTTGATAAGCAAAGGCAGAGCGGGTTTACATGGAGTCTGGATGAGTATGAGGTCCGAAACGATGCACACCGGCCGTTTATTATGGGTGATCTGAACGGCATGTCGGAAGCCGGAAAATTTCTGGACTGTCTGTATTACAGGGACCATTCCCCTCATGATCCGCTGATCTCTCCTCTGTTGGCCAATGACTTAAAAGGGCTGCCGCCGGCCATTGTGTTTACCGCTGAATTTGATTATCTCAGGCCGGAAGGGGAAGCATATGCACGCAAACTCGCGAAAGCTGGCGTGGACAGCAAAATAATCCGCTACAAGGGCATGACGCATGCATTTATTGACAAGTTCGGGATTTTCCCGCAGGCAGAAGATTGTATCCATGAAATTGCTCTGAAAATCCGGGAAATAGCAGGCGTACAAAATCCGTCCAGAAAAGACATTGACAATTGAATTACGGTGTCATTTCTAAATAGTCACCCATGCCGCATCGAATACCATGCCAGCGGAAGAATGAAAAATCAACCGGCGCATCTTTTCAAGATAGAAAAAATTTGTTTCATCCATATATAAGCGATTGTAAAAATTATAGATCCGGGGTGTACACGTATGAACTTCCATTTTCCAACAGATTTTTATATTGGTTCGGCAACTGCCGCTTATCAGGTTGAAGGCAATAATATAAATAGTGATTTTTGGGCGGAAGAGCATGCTGATGGCTCTCCGTATAAAGAGAAATCCGGCGATGCAATTGACCATTTCCGCTTGTATAAAAAAGACATTGCCTTAATGGCTAAACTTGGACTGAAAGCATACCGCTTTTCTATCGAATGGTCGCGGGTAGAACCGGAGCCCGGAGAGTTTTCTCAAAGTGCGATTGAGCATTACAGGGATATGCTGGAAACGTGTTATGAATATGATATTTTACCATTTGTCTGCTTGCACCATTTTTCCTCACCAAGATGGCTGATCAGGATGGGCGGCTGGGCAAATCCTGAGGTAACGGAACGTTTTGCCAAGTATTGTGAAACCGTATTTCAAAAACTTGGAGACTTGATTCCGTATGTACTGACATTTAATGAGGTGAATTTGCCGGTTATGCTCCGGGACACTTTTTCCCAAATCGGTTTCATCCCGCCGGTCGGAATCGATAGGGAATCATGGACAGCACCGAAATGGCGGGAGTCAGCAGCAAGGCTTTGCGGCACAACGGCGCAAAAATATTTTACATTCCATATGATTTCAGACGATGCATCACTCCGGACCTTGCAGGAAACGCATCAAAAAGCGCGTGAAGTCATCAAACGCATTCATCCGGAAACAAAAGTCGGGTTATCCATGGCCCTTTCCGATATCCAGGCGGTGCCAGGCGGTGAAAAAAGGGTGGAAGAAGTTTGGCATCAGTATTTTAGGCAATATTTGCCGATGATCGAAGGGGATGACTTCTTTGGCCTGCAAAATTACACAAGGGAAGTATATGGTCCTGACGGCAGGATCAAACCGGCACCGGATGCCGAATTGACACAAATGGGTTACGAATTTTATCCGGAGGCGCTCGGTAACGTTATCCGGAAAGTGGCAGAAGTAATACCGATCCCGATCATTGTTACGGAACACGGGGTTGCAACGGATGATGATTCCCGACGAATAGCATTTATCCAACGCGGGCTTGCCGGTGTGCAAAAATGCCTTGATGATGGCATCGATGTCAAGGGATATCTGCACTGGTCAACATTTGATAACTATGAATGGCAATCCGGATATTCTATGAAATTCGGCCTGATTGCCGTAAACCGAAAAACGCAGGAACGGATGATAAAGGAAAGCGGACGCTATCTCGGAGAAATGGCACAACTGAATGCAGGAAAAAGATAAAAAAAGCCCCCATGCCGTATGCAGCTTGGGGGCTTTGTTCACAGGTTTTTACCGGGCTGTGCATAAAGGAAATACGGCGTATCTATAGAATCATTAAAGAAACCGCAATCCTATTTTCCGGAAAGGAGACTCCTATGTTTCTATATTTTATTCGCCTGCCATGAGGTCAACCGGAATGGGCTTTGCATTTGGGCTCGGGAGATTGGATGCTATTTTCGGGCCATCCATTACCGGGTTTATCGTCTCATTGCATTTGGCCCCCGTTGTGAATTTTGCTGCACTTGCCATTCCAGGTTTGATTGCGGCCTGTGCCGTATTTGCGGTTTACGAAAAATCCGGTGATTTCAGTGGCAAAAATGAACTTTCTAATGAAATAGATTTGGAGGATGAAAAAAATGAGAATGAATACAACGACATCTTTCCCAAAAGACGGGAGTGCATATTTTTTAAAATCAGGCGAAGGGGAAAAATATCTTCTTGGATCGCACGTTGCAGAAGTGATCGCAGACGCCCAGAGTACCAGCCAATTATTTGAAATCGTCATGATGACGGGAGGAAAAGGTGCTCATTTTCCGGCGCACCGCCACAACCAGGCAACAGAGGCGATTCTTTTGCTGGACGGCCGGCTTGAACTTTTCCTGGATGGGAAAAGCTATCTTTTAACACCAGGTGATTATGCACATATACCAGCGGGGGTGATCCATGAATACGAAATGCGCAGCCATTACACCCGCTTTCTTTCTTTTGCATCGAAAGGAAATATGACACCATTATATCGGGCGGCAGGCGTTCCGTATGACAAAGCTGTACACCCGCCGCACGGAAAAAATTTAACGTTTGAACAGATCAAGAAAGCAGCCGTTGACGCTGATTTGGAATTGGTCGGACAAATTGGCGCGGATGATATCCCGCAATTGGTTCAAAGCGGCATCTTGCCGGATGAGGCGCGTCCATATGTGTTGGAGGCAGGGCAAGGGATACAGTTGTTATTCGGGGATCAACTGCAGAAGCTTTTGGCAACACAAAAGACAACGAACGGTGATTTTATTGCTGTTATGACAGAAGGCCCTGTCGGCGATCGCATCATCAATCACTACCATGAACATCATACGGAAACTTTCTTCTGCATACAGGGAATAGTTACAATGTGGATCAACGGGAAAGAAATCCGGCTTGAACCGGGAGATTTTGTCCATTGTCCGCCGCATACGATTCACTCTTACCGGTGTGACTCCAATTATACGAAGTTTGCCGGTTTCTTGTCTCCAGGTTTATTTGAACCGTTTTTCCGGACTTTGGGCGATGAATATGAAGATTATATTTTTCCGTTTGAGCTAAGGCCGCTTCGTTTTGACCGTGTGCTTCAAAAAATCGATGAACTGGATCTAAAGATCGTAGACCCAAATGGCGGGCCGCAAGAGAAGGGGAACCATTTGCATGAATGAGAGAATCATGGACGTAAAAAAAGTAAAAGTAATACCGGATCTCGTGTACATTTCCCGTAATGGTGCGCCTTTATATGTTGACTTATACTTGCCGGAAGGGTTTAAAACTCCGCTTCCGGTCATCGTCTGGCTGCATGGAGGCGGGTGGAAAATCGGAGACAGAAAACTTGGCCCGAACCTTTCCCGCTATTTTGCAGCATCCGGATTTGCGATGGCAAGCATTGAATATCGGTTAAGCGGCGAGGCGAAATTTCCCGCCCAAGTTCATGATGTGAAAGCTGCCATCAGATGGATCCGGTCTGTTGCCGGTAAGTTCGGCCTCGACCGTGACCGCATCGGATTGTGGGGATCTTCTTCCGGTGGGCATCTAGCTGCACTTGCCGGGATAACGGGAACCGGGTTGCTTGAAGAAGAGGAGATCGTAAACGGGGGGTATAGCTGTGATGTCAAAGCGGTCGTTGACGGTTACGGCCCTGTGAACTTTCTTCAAATGGACGCACAAAGGAAGCCTATTGCAGAATTGCCAGATGATCCCGAATCCGTTCAACTTCCAAAAAATATGTTGGCTGCATCTCCTGATTCTTTTGAATCCCAACTGCTGGGGGCACCAATTGAAACCGTGCCCGAAAAAGTGATGGAAGCCAGCCCGGTTACGTATGTAAAAAACGGGACCCCGCCCTTTCTCATTATGCATGGGGTAAATGACACAGCTGTTCCGGTCCAACAGAGCCAATACTTGTATGAAAAACTTGCTGAGAAAGGAAATGAAGCGACACTTATCTTGATTGAAGGTGTCGGGCACGGTTTTTTAAATAAAGACGACTTTGGCATGAACTCGTCATTAAAAGCAACCATACAAACGACTATTAATGGAAACTCTGACAAATTAACCGAATGCTTATCTGTCGGCTTTGGTACGATTGAAACGTTTTTCAGAAAGCATTTGATGGACAAATGAATTTGAAAAAGCGAAATTGCCCCCCTGGTTTCATACCCCGGGGGCATTTTCGTTTTCACTTCAGCCCAAACATGGTAAGATGGAAAAGCGCAAATTTTTGCTTTCTGGGGTGGAAAAAATGGACAAGGCGGAAATGCGAAGAGAA
>Ga0207807_1000146_pt1 | contig 16664 bp, 10 predicted proteins | sample HigsolmetaGSP15D_FD_184843 | JGI IMG/M metagenome (GOLD analysis project Ga0207807, IMG submission 184843) | High solid enriched microbial communities from the Joint BioEnergy Institute, USA - SP1-5-D (SPAdes) | ecosystem: Engineered > Bioreactor > SSF (Solid state fermentation) > Aerobic >... | reverse complement strand
TATCCGCCAGCGCCGGTCCCGCGCCCAGCAGCACCCCCATCGCCATCGTCATCGCTGCGCCCCACGTCGCCATCGCTGCCTCGTCTGGATCGGTTCAATGGCCGCGAACCTAGCACCGGCCCGTGATGCCCGCATGCTGCGCCGCAGGATGCCGTCGACGCGCCTGCCCGTCACCATGCGCGCGTCTGAACCGGTTCAATTCCCCTCGATGACGCCCCAGCGCCGCGTGACCCTGGCCGATGTCGCCGCTGCCTGCGGACTGTCCAAGGCGACGGTGTCAATGGTGCTGCGCGACAACCCGCAGGTGCACCCCGACACCCGCGCCCGGGTGCGCGCCGAGCTGGACCGGCAGGGCTACGTCTATCACCGCGGCGCCGCCAGCCTGCGCCACGGCGGCGCGTCGAATGCGGTGGCGCTGGTCGTCAACGATCTGGCCAACCCGTTCTTCGCCGAATTCGCCGCGGGCGTCGACGCCGCGCTGGCCGAAGCCGGCCACGTGCTGCTGCTCGGCAGCACCGGCGAATCGGTCGAGCGCCAGCAGGCCGTGCTGGCCTCGCTGGTCGAGCACGCGCCGGCCGCGCTGATCCTCTCGCCCGCCGAGCACAGCAGCGCCGCGCGCCTGCGGAAAGTCTGCGGGCCGCGGCTGCCGGTGCTGCTGTTCAACCGCACGCTCGACGACGGCGGCACCGGAGACTGGGACTATCTGGCACTCGACAACCGCGCCGGCGCGCGGCTCGCCACCGAACACCTGCTTGAGCAAGGGCATCGCGCGATCGCGTTCTTCGGCGGCCATCGCGATTCGAGTTCCTGCGGCGAGCGTCGCGCCGGCTATCGCGAAGCGCTGGCCGCCGCCGGCATCGCGCCCGATCCCGCGTGGCTGATCGAGTGCGCGCCCACGCGCCTCGAAGCCGCGCGGCAGACGCCGGCGCTGTTCGCGCGCGATCCCGCGCCGACCGCGGCGGTCTGCTACAACGACGCCGTCGCGCTGGGCCTGATCGCCGGCCTCGCGAGCTGCGGCCGCCGCGCCGGCCACGATTTCGCCGTCACCGGTTTCGACGACATCGCCGAAGCCGCGTTCGCCACGCCGGCGCTCACCACCATCGCCACCGAACCGCGCTCACGCGGGCTGCAGGCCGCGCGCCTGGTGCTCGCGCGCCTGCGCGGCGAATCACCCGCATCACCCCACACCACGATCGCTCCGGTCGCACTGCAGGTCCGTGCCAGCACGGCCGCCGCGCCCGACAGCCCCGTCCAGTCGTCCGTCCAGGCCCGAGGTCCCGCCGCATGAGCCCGCCCAAGCACACGATGTCCAACCCCGCCGCGATCGCGGTGGTCAGCCTGATCTTCTTCACCTGGGGCGGCCTGACCAGTCTCAACGACGTGCTGATTCCGCATCTCAAGGCCGTGTTCTCGATGAACTACGCGCAGACGATGCTGATCCAGTCCACGTTCTTCGGCGCGTACTTCCTGATGTCGATGCCCGCGGGCGCGGTGGTCGCGCGGGTGGGCTACAAGGCGGGCATCGTGATCGGCCTGGTGGTCGCCGCGATCGGCGCGGCGATGTTCTATCCGGCGGCGCGACTGCCGTCGTACCCGGTGTTCCTGACCGCGCTGTTCGTGCTCGCCAGCGGCATCACGCTGCTGCAGGTCGCGGCCAACCCGTACATCAGCCTGCTCGGCCGGCCGGAGACTTCGCACAGCCGATTGAACCTGGCGCAGGCGCTCAACTCCCTGGGCACGACGGTGTTCCCGCTGCTGATCGGTCCGCTGATCCTGGTCGGCGCGGTACTCGGCGCCGACGAGATCGCCGCGATGGGCGCCGCCGAGCAGGCCGCGTATCGCGCGGCCGAAGCGCGTTCGGTCGAGATGCCCTACCTGCTGCTCTCCGGCGGCCTGTTGCTGATGGCCGTGTTCGTGCTGCTGATGCGCATTCCATCCCTGCGCGAGTCCACCGAGGCCAGCCCGGCCGTGCATCACACGTATCTGGAAGCGCTGCGCAAGCCGCACCTGCGCTGGGGCGTGCTCGGGATCTTCTGCTACGTCGGTGCGGAGGTCGCGATCGGCAGCCTCTTGATCAACTACATGGCTGAGCCGCACATCGGCGGGTTGACCGAGGCGCGCGCCTCTCAGTTCCTGGCGTTCTATTGGGGCGGCGCGATGGCTGGACGATTCATCGGCGCGGCGCTGATGACGAAGATCGACGCACGCAAGCTGCTCGGCTTCGCCGCCGGCATGGTCTGCCTGCTGCTGGTCGTCACCATGACCACCACCGGCAGCGTGGCGATGTGGAGCGCACTGGCGGTCGGCCTGTTCAACTCGATCATGTTCCCGACCATCTTCACCACCGCGATCGAGCGTCTGGGCACGCTGACCAGCAAGGCCTCGAGCCTGCTGGTGATGGCGATCGTCGGCGGCGCGCTCATCCCGCTGGCACAGGGCGCACTGGCCGATCGCATCGGCATCCAGCATGCGTTCGTCGTGCCGCTGGTCTGCTACGTCTACATCATCTGGTACGGCCTGCGCGGCTCGCGACTGAGCGGCGCCGAACTGCCCGCCGCCGCGACGCCGGCACCGCGTCCTGGCGCAATGCACTGATGGGCGATGCAGCGCAGATGCCGGCACGCACCACGATCGCCTGCTTCGGCGAAGCCCTGATCGACTTCCGCGCCGAGCGCGCGGACGACGGCCAGCGCCGCTTCGTCGAACAGCCCGGCGGCGCGCCGGCGAACGTGGCCGTCGGCGTGGCCGCGCTCGGCGGGCGCGCGCGCTTCATCGGCATGCTGGCGCAGGACATGTTCGGCGATGCATTGCAGACCGCGTTGTCCGCGCGCGGCGTCGACGTCTCGCAGGTGCGGCGCACCGGCGAGGCGCCGACCGCACTGGCCTTCGTGTCGCTGGCCGACGACGGCGAACGCAGCTTCAGTTTCTATCGCCCGCCGGCCGCGGACCTGATGTTCACCGACGCCGACTTCGTCACCAACGCGTTCGACGATGTCGCGATCCTGCACACGTGCTCCAACAGCATGACCGCACCCGCGATCGCCGCGACCACCTTGCAGGCGATGGCCCGCGCCAATGCCGCAGGCGCGCTGGTCAGCCTGGATCTCAACCTGCGCCCCGCCCTCTGGCCACGCGGTGTCGATCCGTCACCGACGCTGTGGCAGGCACTGGCGCGCGCGCCCCTGGTCAAGCTCAGCGCCGAAGAGCTCGGGTTCCTGACCGGCGACGGCGACACCGCCGAGACGGTTGCGCGCCTGTTCGCCGGTGACACGCGCGTACTGGTGGTCACAGACGGCGCGGCGCCGCTGCGCTGGTGGACACGGACGCGCGCCGGCAACGCGGGCACGTTCCGCGTGGACCCGATCGACACCACCGCCGCCGGAGATGCCTTCGTGGCTGGCCTGCTGCATCGGCTGGTCGACCGCGGCGTCGACCGCGACGGACTCGTTGCCGCGTTCGAGAGCGACACGCTGCGCGCCGACCTGTTGCGCCACGGCGCCGCCGCCGGCGCGCTCGCCACCACCCGCCATGGCGCGTTCGATGCGATGCCCGATGCCGCATCGCTGCGCGCCCTGCTGGAGGCCGCGTCTTGAACCTGCCTGCCACACCATTGCCCGACTTCAGCGCACAGGCCACGTTGCGCGCGCATATCGCCGACACGATGGCGTTCTATCACCCGCGTGCGATCGATCCCGACGGCGGCTTCTTCCACTATTTCCGCGACGATGGCAGCGTCTACGACCGCGGCCATCGCCACCTCGTCAGCAGCACGCGCTTCGTCTACGACTATGCGATGGCCGCGGTCGAGTTCGCCGGCTCGCGTCATGCCGACGACTGGCGCCGCGCCGCGATGCATGGCCTGCGTTACCTGCGCGAGACGCATCGCGATGCCGAGCGTGGCGGCTACGCGTGGACGCTGCGCGACGGCGAGGTCGAGGACGCCACCCGGCACAGCTACGGCATGGCCTTCGTGCTGCTGGCATGCGCCTGCGCTCGCAAGGCGGGACTTCCGACCGCGGCATGGATGGACGACACCTGGGACCTGCTCGAACGCCACGCCTGGGATGCCGGCGCGGGCCTGTACCGCGACGAGGCCGACGCTGCCTGGCACTACAGCGGCTACCGTGGCCAGAACGCGAACATGCATCTGTGCGAGGCGCTGATCGCCGCGCACGAAGCCGGCGGCGACGCGCGTTATCTGCAGCGCGCGCTCGTCGTTGCCGACCACATGACCCGCCGGCAGGCCGCCTTGTCGGGCGGTCTGGTCTGGGAGCACTGGCATGCCGACTGGTCGGTCGACTGGGACTATCACCGCGACGATCCCAGGCATCTGTTCCGGCCCTGGGGCTTCCAGCCGGGCCACCAGGTCGAATGGGCCAAGCTGCTGCTGTCACTGCGCGCGCATCTGGGAGCCCACGCACCGGACTGGCTGCTGCCGACGGCGCGCCACCTCTACGACATGGCGCTGACGCACGGCTGGGACCCCGAACACGGCGGCATCGTCTACGGCTTCGCGCCAGAGTCGCTGCGCGATGCCTCGCCGACGCCCGGCGCCGCGCCACCCGACCTCGGCAGCGCCGCGATGTTCTGGTGCGACACCGACAAGTACTTCTGGGTGCAGGCCGAAGCCATCGCCACCGCGTGGCGCCTGTTCGACGCGACCGGCGACACGCGCTACCGCGACGACTACCTGCGCCTGTGGGACTACGCGTGGCGGCACTTCGTCGATCACGTCCACGGCGCGTGGTTCCGCATCCTCGACCGGCGCAACCGCAAGTACGACGACCTCAAGAGTCCGGCCGGCAAGACCGATTACCACACGATGGGCGCCTGCCACGACGTGCTGGCGGTGATGCGGGGCACGCACATGCGTCGCGTGCGTCCGTAGAACGTGCCTGCCGGCACGAGCGCCGGCGCCGCCAAGGCGTCTGCTGCGACGCAGCATGAAATCGCCTGAAAACAGCGACTTCGCCGTTGACAACGCTGTCAACTTGGCATCCAATCCGGCCTGAAGCACACCGCCCGCATCCCCCGGACGCGCGGGCGCACAACCGGACCGCCATGCGATTCCTTGGGAGGGGAGATCCATGAAGCACTTGCACGCCGCGCCGAAGAAGCGGCTCCTGACGTCTGCACTGTTGTTGGCCCTCGCGCCGCCGCTGGCCGCGCAGGTCTCCACCCAGACCGAAACGCGAACGCCTTACACCGCCGCCAGCAGCGACGAGGCCACCGAGCTCGACCGCGTGACCGTGACCGGCATCCGCGGCAGCCTGCTCTCGTCGATGAACCTCAAGCGTGATGCGCAGGGCGTCGTCGATGGCATCGTCGCCGAGGACATCGGCAAGTTCCCGGATACCAACCTCGCCGAATCGCTGCAGCGCATCTCGGGCGTGTCGATCGACCGATCGCAAGGGGAAGGCTCCAGGGTCACCGTCCGCGGCGTCGGCCCCGACTTCAATCTGGTGCTGCTCAACGGTCGTCAGATGCCGGCGTCGAGCATCGAGGCGACCAACGCCTCGAACTCGCGCGCATTCGATTTCGCCAACCTTGCCTCCGAGTCGATCTCGGGCGTCGAGGTGTTCAAGACCTCGCGCGCGGCCACCGCCACGGGCGGCATCGGCGCGACGATCAACATCAAGACCGCGCGCCCGCTCGAGAGCGAGCCGCTGGCGAATGTCGGCATGAAGGCCGTGCATGACAGTTCGGTCGACAACCTGCCCAAGCCGATGCAGGGTGACAAGTGGACCGGCGAGATGTCGGGCATCTTCAGCACCAGGACCGATGATGGCCGGTTCGGCATCGCGCTCAGCGGCAGCTACCAGGAGCGCGACTTCGGATACAACGAAGCCGCCGTCGGTGGCGGCTGGTATGCGTTCCCCAGCGGTGAAGGCCCTCTGGCGAACGCCGATCCTGCGGCCAACGCGACCAATCCGCCCGGCCCCGGCGACATCTACTCGATTCCGCAGAACCTGATCTACGCGCTCAACGGCGTCAGCCGCCAGCGCACCAACGGTCAGGCCACGCTGCAGTGGGCGCCGACCGACACGATCACCGCGACCCTCGACTACACCTACGCCGAGAACCGCATCCAGCAGCGTCGCCACGAACTGTCGACCTGGTTCAACCAGGCCGCGTCGCAGACTTCCTGGACCGATGGCCCGGTCGCTGCACCGATCAGTTACACCGAGTACGCCGGCTGCTTCAACGAGGCGACCCAGCAGTGGACCGCCAGCGACGCGATGGGTGTCTGCCCGGCCGGTTACGAGATCCGCCCGGGCGACCTGGCCATGGCCGGCGCCCAGTTCGCGACCAGGAACGAGAACAAGTCGGTCGGCTTCAACGTGGAGTGGGCCGCGAGCGATTCGCTGGATTTCGAGTTCGACTTCCATCGCTCCAGTGCCGAGTCCGGCGCCGATGGTCCGTACGGCTCCAACAACGTGATCGGCACCGCCGCATTCGCACGCGGCGTGACCAACGTCGATTTCAGCGGCGACTTCCCGGTCCTGTCGGTGATGTTGCCGCCGGGTCAGACCTCGGTGTCCCCGGGCGAAATGATGGTCACCGGCTCTTCGTTCCGGAACAGCTACATGAAGTCGGAGGTCGACCAGGGCCAGGTACGCGGCACCTTCCGCTTCGCCGACTACTCGCAGCTCGATTTCGGTGTGGCGTATACCGAGGTCAACAACCGCACCGCCTACAACTTCACCCAGCGCGACGACTGGGGCGGGTTCGGTGGCGGCGCAGCCGACTACGCGGACGATCTTTGGATCCCCGGGAACATCAACCAGTATTTCGACCAGTTCCCTGGCAGCGGCAACGCCTTCGGCCAGTTCTACCTGTTCGACTTCGAGAAGCTGCGTGCAGCGGCGATCGCCGCACGTGGCGGGGATGAAGCGTCCTATCTGCCGCCGGACAACTTCACCACCGATCGTCGCACGACCGAGAAGTCGAAGAGCGCCTACGCCCAGTGGAGCAACACCTGGGATCTGTCGATGCCGCTCAGCGTGGCGCTCGGCGTGCGCTACGAGGAGACCGACATCACCTCGAGCGCGCTGGTGCCGATCGCGACCGGCCTGACCTGGACCGGTGCCAACGAGTTCTCGGTGCAGTTCGGCGATCCCGATTTCACCACGCTGCGCGGCCAGTACGCGTACTGGCTGCCCAGCCTCGACACCAGCCTCAAGATCACCGAGGACATGGTGCTGCGCGCCAGCTATGGCCACAGCATCGGCCGTCCGCAGTGGAACCACATCCAGGGCGGCCAGACGCTCGACTCGTTCGCCGGCTACGAAGGCGGCACTGGTTCACAGGGTGATCCGGGGCTCAAGCCGCTCGAGTCGAAGAATCTCGACCTGTCGTTCGAGTGGTACTACGGCGAGGGCAGTTACGTGTCGGTGGGCTGGTTCCGCAAGGACATCGACAACTACATCGGCACCTCGGTCATCGAGACCTCGCCGTTCGACCTGACCACGCCGGTGGGCGGCGCCTACTTCAACGAAGCGGTCGCCAACGGCTGCGCCTTGGGCGGCACCGATTTCCGCAACTGCGTGCGCCAGTACATCTTCGCCAACCATGCCGGCGACCCGGGGGTCACCATCACCGGCGTCGACCAGAATGGTCAACCGACCGGCACGATCGCCGGCCTGCCCGGCGATCCGGCCGCCGTTTTCCGCGTGTCGGTGCCGATCAACCGCGATTCGTCGCAGCTCGACGGCTGGGAGTTCAACGTCCAGCACATGTTCGGCGAGTCCGGTTTCGGCGTGTCGGCGAACTACACCATCGTCGATTCCGATCTGACCTACGACAACTACAACCTCGGCGACCAGTTCGCGATGCTGGGCCTCGGCGATTCGGCCAACCTCGTCGGCTTCTACGACAGGGGATCGTGGCAGGTCCGTGCGGCCTACAACTGGCGCGACGAGTTCCTGTCGAGCACCTACGACAGCTGGCGTCCGAATCCTGTCTACGTCGAGGCTTACGGGCAGCTGGACCTGAATGTCAGCTACCAGGTCAACGACAACTTCTCCGTCCATGCCGAGGCGATCAACCTGACCGACGAGACCATGCGCTCGCACGGCCGCAACGAGCGGCAGGTGTTCTATGCCACCCAGACCGGCCCGCGCTACATGGTCGGGTTCCGCTACAAGTTCTGATCGCGACACATCGCAACACGCCGACGCCCGCATGATCGCGCATCATGCGGGCGTCGCTTTTTTACGGGAATCCGCCATGCGTGCCCGCCTGCCAGACCCCGCCCGCATTCCCGAAGCGCCTGCGGACGCGTCGCTCGACGCGCTGTTGGAGAGCACGACACCTGTCGTGATCCGCGGTCTTGCGGCGGAATGGCCTGCCGTCGTCGCTTCGCGCCGGGGCCCGCTCGATGCGATCGCCTACCTGCGCGGCTTCGCCAACGACGCGATGCCCGTGACGGCGACCATCGCACCGCCGGAGGCATGCGGCCGGATCTTCTACGACGCGTCGATGCGCGGCTTCATTTTCCGCCGGGAACAGGTGGCGGCCGGTGCCGCACTGGCCACGCTGGCGCGCGAACGCGACAACGAGAACGCGCCGTTGATCTACCTCGGTGCCACCACGCTCGACACCTGGTTCCCGGGCTTCGCGGGCGACAACCGCATCGAGTTCGGCGATCGCACGCCGCTGGCCAGCATCTGGATCGGCAACCGCAGCCGCGTGCCCGCGCATCACGACCTGCCCGACAACCTCGCGTGCGTGGTCGCGGGCCGCCGACGCTTCACGTTGTTTCCGCCGGGACAGATCGAGAACCTCTACATCGGTCCGCTCGATGTCACGCCAGCGGGACAGCCGGTCAGCCTCGTGGACCCGCAGGCGCCCGATCTCGAACGATTTCCCCGTTTCCGCGAGGCCTGGTCACACGCGCAGGTCGCCGAACTCGGCCCCGGCGATGCAGTCGTGATTCCGAGCCTGTGGTGGCACGCCATCGACGCGCTCGAGGGCATCAACGTCCTGGTGAACTACTGGTGGCGGCGTACGCCGGAGTGGATGGATGCCCCGTTGAACGCGTTGATGGCCGGCCTGCTCGCGATCCGCCAGTTGCCCGCGCACGAGCGCGCGCACTGGAAGCAGATGTTCGACCATTACGTCTTCAATGCGGACGACGCGAACCGCGCGCACATTCCCGAGCCCGCACGCGGTGTGCTCGCGCCATTCGACGAAGCCGGCGCCGCGAATCTTCGGCGCGTCCTGCGCCAGCGCCTCGATCGCGGATGACCGGACGCGGGCAGGATCGCAAATGCCTCAGCGCTTCACCGGTCCGGTCGACTTGCGCACCTGCACCGCATACGGCAGCTCCAGCGTCTCGCCGGTGCTGCTGTCGCGGATCGCCTTGAGCAGTTCGAGGCAGGCGACGCGACCCATCTCGCGGCTGGGCTGACGCACGGTCGTCAGCGCGGGATAGATGTGGCGGGCGATCGGCATGTCGTCGAAGCCGCAGACCGAAACGTCCTTCGGCACCGACAGGCCACGCTCGCAGATCGCGCAGATCGCGCCGGCCGCCATGTCGTCGTTCGCGGCGAAGATCGCGGTCGGCGGCTGCGGCAGGTCCAGCAGCTTGTTGGTCGCATCGACGCCCGACTGGTGGAAGAACTTGCCGGCGACGACCAGCGAGGCATCAAAGGCGAGGCCGGCCTGCTTGAGGCCGTCGCGATAGCCGGCCAGACGCCAGCCACTCGCGCCGTGCGCGGCATGGCCCTTGATGTGGGCGATGCGACGATGCCCGAGGCCGGCCAGATGCAGCACCACGTCGCGCGCGGCGCTGCGCTCGTCGACCACCGCGCCGATGCTGCGGTGTTCTTCCTTGGCCGACACGCTGGCGTAGGGAATGCCGAGGGCCTCGAGGCGCGCGAGCAGCTTCACGTCGTCGGTGATCGGCGGCGTCAACACCACGCCGTCGATCTGCGACTGCGTGATCATCGATTCGACCTTGGCGACGATGTCCTTGGCCGTGTAGTCCACCGGCGCCAGCATCAGGTTGTAGTGCTGCGACTGGCAGGCGTCGAGCACGCCCAGCTCGACTTCCATCAGGTAGTTGCTCGACGGATTGTCGTAGACCATCGCCACCAGATACGAGCGGCGCCCCGCAAGCAGGCGCGCCGAGGCCAGTGGCCGGTATTGCAGCTTTTCCACGGCAGCCTCGACGGCCACGCGCGTGCGTTCCGACACGTTCGGCTCGTTGTTGAGCACGCGCGAGACGGTCTTCATCGACACGCCCGCCGCCTCGGCGACATCCTCGATCCGCACACGCATGCTGTTCAATCCGGCCCTGTCCGCCCCGGTCGCGCATTCTGCCAGACCCGGCGCATGATCGACGTCCGGTCACCGCGGGGCCATGACGCCCTGCAGCAAGCCTGCGCCCCCGCATGCCGCTATGCTTGCGGCTGACAACGCTGTCATCCCTTGGTCGCAGCGTGACGCCGCCTTCCACTCCTTCCGGAGCCCTTCGATGATCCAGTCGCATCGCCCCGTCCGCCCGTTGTTCCGTCGCGCCCTGTTGCCTGCGCTGCTCGCCGCCCTTGTTTTCGGCGCCGGTTGCGCGCGCGACGAGGCGCCCGTCGCCACCGCCACGCCGGAGGCGCCTGCCGCGGCCCCGGCGGATGCCGGTGCGATCGACCCGGCGAACTGGCCCGATACCGCATGGCCGCTCGCCGAAGACGCGGCGCTGGAGCAGAAGATCACCGAACTGATGGCGACGATGACCGTCGAGGAGAAGGTCGGCCAGATCGTCCAGGGCGATATCGCCGACATCACGCCCGAAGACCTGCGCAAGTACCGGCTCGGCTCGATCCTCGCCGGCGGCAACTCCGATCCGGGCGGCCGCTACGACGCTTCGCCCGCCCAATGGCTGGCGCTGGCCGATGCATTCTGGGAAGCGTCGATGGACACCTCGGGCGGCGGCAAGGCGATCCCGGTGATCTTCGGCATCGACGCCGTGCACGGCCAGAGCAACATCGTCGGCGCGACGCTGTTCCCGCACAACATCGGCCTGGGCGCGACGCGCAATGCCGAGCTGATGCGCGAGATCGGCCGCGTCACCGCGATCGAGACCCGCACCACCGGCATGGAGTGGGCGTTCGCACCGACCGTCGCCGTGCCACAAGACGATCGCTGGGGCCGCACCTACGAGGGCTACTCCGAATCGCCGGACGTCGTCGCGGCATTCGCGCCGGCGGTCGTCGAGGGCATGCAGGGCAAGGCCGGCTCGCCGGACTTCCTCGACGATCACCACGTGATGGTCTCGGTGAAGCACTACCTCGGCGACGGCGGCACCGCCGGCGGCAAGGACCAGGGCGACACCGCGGTCACCGAAGCGCAGCTGCGCGACATCCACGGCGCGGGCTATCCGCCGGCGATCGCCGCGGGCGCGCAGGCGGTCATGGCCTCGTTCAACAGCGTGCACGGCCAGCGCATGCACGGGCACAGGGCATTGCTGACCGACGTGCTCAAGGACCGCATGAACTTCGGCGGCTTCGTCGTCGGCGACTGGAACGGCCACGGCCAGTTGCCGGGCTGCACCACCACCGACTGCGCGGCGACGTTCAACGCCGGCCTCGACATGGCGATGGCCCCCGACAGCTGGCGCGGCCTGTACGACAGCACGGTCAAGCACGTGCAGTCGGGCGAGATTCCGATGGCGCGCCTCGACGATGCGGTGCGCCGCATCCTGCGCGTCAAGTTCCGCATGGGCCTGTTCGATGCACCCCGTCCGTCGGAGCGCGCGCTCGGTGGCAAGTTCGAACTGCTCGGCGCGCCCGAACATCGCGAAGTCGCGCGCCGCGCGGTGCGCGAATCGCTGGTGCTGCTGAAGAACGACGGCGTGCTGCCGCTCGCACCGAAGCAGCGCGTGCTCGTCGCCGGCGACGGCGCCGACGACATGGGCAAGCAGTCCGGCGGCTGGACACTCAACTGGCAGGGCACCGGCACCCAGCGCGCCGACTATCCCAACGCCGACACCATCTGGGACGGCATCCGTACCCAGGTCACCGCCGCCGGCGGTACCGCGCAGCTCGCGGTGGATGGCAAGTACCGGCAGAAGCCGGACGTGGCGATCGTCGTGTTCGGCGAAGATCCGTATGCGGAATTCCTCGGCGATCTGCCCAACCTGCTCTACAAGCCCGGCAACGATACCGACCTCGAACTGATCAAGCGCCTGCGCGCCGACGGCATTGCGGTGGTGTCGGTGTTCCTCAGCGGGCGTCCGCTGTGGATGAACCGCGAGATCAACGCCTCCAACGCCTTCGTCGCCGCATGGCTGCCGGGTTCGGAAGGCGCGGGCGTCGCCGACGTGCTGCTGCAGGGCGCGGACGGCAAGCCGCAGCACGACTTCAAGGGCAAGCTGAGCTTCTCGTGGCCCCGCCGCGGCGACCAGTACGTCAACAACGTCGGCATGGAAGGCTACGACCCGCTGTTCGCCTTCGGCCACGGCCTGACCTATGCCGATGACGGCAACGTCGCCGCGCTGCCGGAAGCGTCCGGCGTCAGTGCCGAGGACGGCAAGGAAGCCGGCTACTTCGCACGCGGCGTGCCCGGCCCGGGCCTGCGTCTGGTCGTGACCGGCGCCGACGGTCGCGGCGCCGACGTGCTGCATCCGCGCGTCGCCACGCCGGACGGCACGCTCACGCTGGCCGCCGTCGACTACCAGACACAGGAAGGCGCACGCCGACTGACCTGGACCGGCAACGCCACCGCCGAACTGCTGTCGCATTCGCCGTTCGATCTGGCCCGCGAAACCAACGGCGACTCGCTGCTGCTGGCGACCCTGCGCGTCGATGCCCTGCCCGCTTCGAACGACGTCGTGCTGTACGCCGGCTGCGGCGAAGGCTGCAAGGCCGAACTGCCGATCGGCCAGTGGCTGGCGACCTTGCCGCGCGGCGAGTGGGTGACGGCCGGCGTGCCGCTGAAGTGCCTGACCACGGCGGGCCTCGATGCCGCGCGCGTCAGCACCCCGTTCGCGATCCGCGCGCCGGCCGGTCTGACACTCGGCATGGCCGACATCCGCATCGGCACCGAAGCAACGCACAAGCTCGACTGCAAAACGCAGTAAGCGCTGAAGCGATCCACTCGTTCCCCCGCTCGCGGGGGAAGGCTGGGATGGGGGCAAACGATCCGCTCGCCGGAAGAACTCGCTCGCAAGCAGACAGAAAGCCGCCTGGATCCTGCACCGAGTCTGCACCAGCGTTTGCCCCCACCCCACCCTCCCCCGCTGGGGAGGGAGGGCGTCGTTCCCCACCGACGCCGCCCCTCCCGGCGGCGTCGTCATATCCGCGTCCCAAGCCCCACCACTGCAACGTAGCGTGCGCTCCGTATCCACGCCGCTCTACGGGCACGCGCCTAGACTCGCTGCACCCTGTCCGCGGAGACCCGCATGATCGATTTCCACTACTGGCCCACCCCCAACGGCCACAAGGTCACCCTGTTCCTGGAAGAAGCCGGTCTGGACTACACGATCCATCCGGTCAACATCGGCAAGGGTGACCAGTTCAGGCCCGAGTACCTCGCGTTCTCGCCCAACAACAAGATGCCGGCGATCGTCGATCACGCGCCCGCCGATGGCGGCGAGCCGCAGACGGTGTTCGAGTCCGGCGCGATCCTGCTGTACCTGGCCGAGAAGACCGGGCAGTTCCTGTCGACCGACCCGCGCGTGCGCGTCCAGACACTGGAATGGCTGTTCTGGCAGATGGCCGGCCTGGGGCCCATGACCGGCCAGTACGGGCATTTCAACGTGTACGCGCCGGAGAAGATCCCGTATGCGATCGAGCGCTACACCAACGAGGCCAACCGCCTGCTGCAGGTACTCGACACGCACCTGAAGGGGCGCGACTTCATCGCCGGCGATGCGTATTCGATCGCCGACATGGCGACGTATCCGTGGATCGGCGTCTACGACAAGGCGCCGATCGACATGACGCCGTACCCGGACGTGCAGCGCTGGCACGCCGCCATCAAGGCGCGCCCGGCCACGACGCGCGCCTACGCGAAGGCGGCCGAGGTCAATCCCGATGCGGGCAAGGCGATGAGCGACGAGGAGAAGAAGCTGCTGTTCGGGCAGGGCCGTCGCTGAGGCGCGCTGCGTGGCGAAGTGCATCGCCACGCATTCGCACATAGCATCGGGGTCCACACCGGACGAGGGACGACACTGATGCGATCGATCGCTTGGATGACTGCGGCCTGCATCCTCGCGGGCTGCGCATCGGCGCCCGCGCCGCAAGCGAGCGCGGACATCGCACGCTGCGACGCGCTCGCCGGTGCCGACTGGCGGCGCATCGAACCGCCGGATGTTGCAGCCGAACTGCTGACGCTTGCCCATGTCACCACCGCGCCAGCGTTGGCGCGGTGGTACGTTGCCGCCGATGGCGCCCACGCTGCCTGCCTGCCGCCTGACGCGGGCGCGACCTGCGGTCATGCACTGCACACCTTCCAGCCACAGGTGCATCGCATGTGGGGCTGGTCCGACAGCACGGTGCGCCGCGAGACCTGCTCGACGGGTTGAGGCGCCGCGGCAGGCGCACTGCGGCGACCCGATACACTCCCCGCATCGCTCCACTGGACCTGCCATGCGCTCCGTACTCGCTGCCGCCGCCCTGATGATCGCCACCACCTCCGCACTCGCCGCCACGCCGCCTGCCCGCGGCCTCACCCTCGAAGCCATCACCGGCGATGCGCCGCTGTCGGGTCCAACGCTGATGAAGCCGCAGATCGCACCGGACGGCTCCCGCGTGACCTTCCTGCGCGGCAAGGACGCGAACCGCAACCAGCTCGACCTGTGGGAATACGACATCGCCAGCGGGCAGACGCGCATGCTGGTCGATTCCAAGGTCGTGCTGCCCGGCGAGGAAACACTCAGCGATGCCGAGAAGGCGCGCCGCGAACGCCAGCGCATCGCCGGCCAGTCAGGCATCGTCGATTACCAGTGGGCACCGGACGCGCAGCGCCTGCTGTTCCCGCTCGGCGGCGAGCTGTATCTCTACGACCTGTCGAAAACCGGCAACGACGCGGTGCGCAAGCTCACCGACGGCGGCGGCTTCGCCACCGATCCCAAGGTCTCGCCGCAGGGTGGCTTCGTCAGCTTCGTGCGCGCGCGCAATCTGTGGGTGATCGATCTCGCCACCGGGGCCGAGCGTCAGCTGACGACCGACGGCAGCGACGTCATCGGCAATGGTGTCGCCGAGTTCGTCGCCGACGAGGAAATGAACCGCCACACCGGCTACTGGTGGGCGCCAGACGACAGTGGCATCGCGTATGCGCGCATCGACGAATCACCGGTGCCGGTGCAGAAGCGCTACGAGGTCTATCCCGATCGCACCGAAGTCGTGGAGCAGCGCTATCCGGCTGCCGGCGACGACAACGTGCGTGTCACGCTGCACGTCGTCGCGCCTCAAGGCGGCGCGGTGCGTGACGTCGATCTCGGCACGGACACCGACATCTACCTCGCCCGCGTGCAGTGGCGCGATGCGCAACGCCTGACCTTCCAGCGCCAGTCGCGCGACCAGCAGACGCTGGAGCTGATCGAGACGACGCTGGCCACCGGCGCGCAGCGCACCCTGGTCACCGAGCGCAGCAGGACCTGGGTACCGCTGCACGACAGCCTGCGCTTTCTCGACGACGGGCGCTTCGTCTGGTCGTCCGAACGCGACGGCTACGAGCATCTGTACCTTGCGTCCGAAGACGGCCGCCGCATGACGCAGCTCACGCAGGGCGAATGGCCGGTGGACGAACTGCTGGCCGTCGACGAGGGGGCCGGTCTGGCCTACTTCCGCGCCGGGATGGTGCTCGAGGACGGCAAGGCCGTGCCGCGCGCGACGCAGTCGCGGATCTACAGCGTCGGGCTCGACGGCAAGCGCGCCTATACCGCACTGTCGACCGAGCCCGGCATGCATGGCGCCAGCTTCGCGCGCAACGCGTCGGTCTACGTCGACAGCTGGTCGAACACCACCACGCCGCCGCAGATCGCGCTGCATCGCGCCGATGGCACGCAGCTCGCCACGCTGGTCGAGAACGACCTGACGGCCGCCGACCATCCCTATGCCCCGTTCCGCGCCGCGCAGCGTCCGACCGAATTCGGCACGCTGACCGCCGCCGACGGCCGCACGCCGCTGCACTACTCGCTGATCAAGCCGGCGGACTTCGACCAGACGAAGCCGCATCCGGTCGTCGTGTTCGTCTACGGCGGCCCGGCCGCGCAGACCGTGCTCGACAGCTGGCCGGGGCGCGCGGATGCGAGCTTCCACCAGTACCTCGCCCAGCAGGGCTATGTGGTGTTCTCGCTCGACAACCGCGGCACGCCGCGGCGCGGCCGCGACTTCGTCGGCGCGCTGTACGAGCGCCAGGGCACGGTAGAAGTCGAGGACCAGTTGCGCGGTGTCGAATGGCTCAAGTCGCAGCCGTGGGTCGACGGCGACCGCATCGCCGTCAACGGCTGGTCGAACGGCGGCTACATGACGCTGATGCTGCTGGCCAAGGCGCCCGACGCCTACGCCTGCGGCATCGCCGGCGCGCCGGTCGCCGACTGGGCGCTCTACGACACGCACTACACCGAGCGCTACATGAACCTGCCCAAGGCCAACGTCGACGGCTACCGCGAGGCCAGCGTGTTCACCCACGCCGATCACATCAAGCCGAACGCGCTGCTG
>Ga0207807_1000144_pt1 | contig 16720 bp, 15 predicted proteins | sample HigsolmetaGSP15D_FD_184843 | JGI IMG/M metagenome (GOLD analysis project Ga0207807, IMG submission 184843) | High solid enriched microbial communities from the Joint BioEnergy Institute, USA - SP1-5-D (SPAdes) | ecosystem: Engineered > Bioreactor > SSF (Solid state fermentation) > Aerobic >... | reverse complement strand
GCAGGCGCAGCGGGCAGCGGTGGATGCCGCGGTCACCGAGCGCGAAGGCATCGTCGCCGAGATCGAGGCGATCGCTGCGAAGGACCCGCGTTCCATCCAGTGGAAGCAGACGACGGCCGACGTCGCCGCTCTGTTCGCCCGCTGGCAGGAGCACCAGAGCACGGGACCGCGACTGCCGAAGGCGGTCGGCCAGCAGCTGTGGAAGCGATTCCGGGACGCCCGCGCCGTCATCGACAAGAACCGCCGCGAGTTCTACTCGAGCCTCGACGAGCAGCACAAGAGCGCTCGCGACGCGAAGACGCGCCTCGTTGAGCGCGCCGAGGCGCTCGCGCCCCAGGGTGAGGACGGGATCGCCGCTTACCGCACCCTCCTCGACCAGTGGAAGAACGCGGGCCGCGCGGGCAAGAAGGCGGACGACGCACTCTGGGCCCGGTTCAAGGCCGCCGGCGACGTCCTCTACGGCGCACGCATCGAACGTGAGAACGCGGACGTGGAAGCGTCGAAGGACAAGATCGACGCCAAGCGCGCTCTGCTCGATGAAGCGGCCGCCGTCGCGAAGGAGAAGGACAACGCCAAGGCGCGCACCCTCCTCACGAACATCCAGCGCCGCTGGGACGAGATCGGTCGCGTCTTCCCGCGCGACACCGAACGGGGGCTGGACGACCAGCTGCGCAAGATCGAGACCGCCCTGAAGTCCCGTGAAGACGAGGATTGGAAGCGCAACAACCCCGAGACGAAGGCGCGTCAGAACGACATGACGAGCCAGCTCCAGGACGCGATCACCAAGCTCGAGGACGAGCTCGCGGCCGCAGAAGCCACGAAGGACAAGTCCGCCATCGCCAAGGCGAAGGATGCTCTCGAAGCCCGCAAGGGCTGGTTGCGCGCCCTCGGCGGCTGACACCCGGTCGAACAGAGAGCGGAGCACTCCCCCGGGGTGCTCCGCTCTCTGCGTTCTCCACAGAGCACGCACGATCCCGACGTCGGCGCTCCACGATGGCGCAGACTGCCCTCATGTGGCCGTTCCTCTACTTCGCCGATGACCGGCTGTCGACAGCGGAGCTGACGGCTGCTCGCCTCGACGGCGACCTCGTGGAGATCGGGGAGGCGTACATGCCCGCGGACGCGGTGGAGACTCGCGAGCTGCGCGCGGCATCCTTCCGGTCCGTCGGTGGACCGGAGCGCGCCGTCACGCACGCGAGCGCTGCGTGGGTGCACGGCGCCATCCCCGAACCCCCGCTCATCCAGAACCTGCAGCGCGCGGGTCGTCGGCGCGCGGCGTTCCCCGTGGATGCCCGCATCCGGTTCCGCGACGTCGCCCTCCCCGCCGGAGACGTCGAACTGATCAGCGGAGTCGCCGTGACGACCCCGGTGCGCACCCTGGTCGACCTCGTCCGCGAGGCCGCCGTCGGAACCTCGCCGCGGCAGCTAGTCGATGACATGCTCGCGTGGTGCCCGGACCTCCTCGACGACGCCGTGGCGTGGATCGAGCAGGCGGGACCCGTCCACCACAAGCGCGCGGCGGCCGCGGAACTGCGACGGCGTCAGGAGGACGTGACGCGATAGACGTCGTAGACCGCGTCGATGCGCCGCACGGCGTTCAGGACACGGTCGAGGTGGACGGTGTCGCCCATCTCGAAGACGTACCTGCTGAGCGCGAGGCGGTCGTTCGTCGTCTGCACGGATGCCGAGAGGATGTTCACGTGATGCTCGCTGAGCACGCGCGTGATGTCGCTCAGCAGCCCCGAGCGGTCGAGAGCCTCGACCTGGATGTGGACGAGGAAGACGCTCTTGGACGTCGGTGCCCATGAGACGTCGATGAGGCGGTCCGGCTGGTCGCGGAGTGCACCGGCGTTGGTGCAGTCGGCCCGGTGCACGGAGACACCGCTGCCGCGGGTGACGAAGCCCACGATCTCGTCACCCGGCACCGGGGTGCAGCACTTCGCGAGCTTCACGAGGATGTCGGGTGCACCGCGAACGAGGACGCCCGAATCTCCCCCGCGCGGCGCCTTGGACCGGCCGACGGCGGGGAGGTCGATAGGACCGGTGGAGGTGTTCTCCTCCTCGGAGCGCACGAGAGCCGTGACCTTCTCGATCACCGACTGCGTCGAGACGTGCCCCTCGCCGACGGCGGCGTAGAGCGCGGTGACGTCCTCGTACCGGAGCTGCTGCGCGACCGCCGTGAAAGAGTCCTGGCTCATCAAACGCTGCAGCGGCAGGTTCTGCCGACGCATTGCGCGGGCGATGGCGTCCTTGCCCTGCTCGACGGCCTCGTCGCGGCGTTCCTTCGTGAACCACCCGCGGATCTTGTTGCGCGCCCGGGTGCTCTTGACGAACGCGAGCCAGTCCTGGCTGGGCCCGGCATCCGGGTTCTTCGAGGTGAAGACCTCGACGACGTCGCCGGAGTGGAGCTCCGACTCGAGCGGCACCAGGCGCCCGTTGACCTTGGCCCCCATCGTGCGGTGGCCGATCTCGGTGTGCACGGCGTACGCGAAGTCGACCGGTGTCGCTCCGGCGGGGAGTCCGACGACGCGCCCCTTCGGGGTGAAGACGTAGACCTCCTTCGCACCGATCTCGAAGCGCAGGGAATCGAGGAACTCTCCCGGATCGGCCGTCTCCGCCTGCCAGTCGGAGATGTGCGCGAGCCACGCCATGTCCTGATCGATGGCCTTCGAGTCCGTCTTGCCGCCGGCCACCTGCTCCTTGTACTTCCAGTGCGCGGCGACACCGTACTCGGCCTGCTGGTGCATCTCGTGCGTGCGGATCTGGATCTCGACCGTGCGGCCGCCGGGGCCGATGACCGTCGTGTGGAGCGACTGGTAGAGGTTGAACTTCGGCGTTGCGATGTAGTCCTTGAACCGGCCCGGGATCGGCGTCCACCGTGCGTGTATCGCCCCGAGGACCGCGTAGCAGTCGCGCACGGTGTTCACCATGATGCGGATGCCGATGAGGTCGTAGATGTCGTCGAACTCACGACCTCGGACGACCATCTTCTGGTACACCGAGTACAGCTGCTTCGGGCGTCCCATGACGCGTCCGCGGATGCGCAGGTCGCGCAGGTCCGACTCGACGTTGTCGATGACGGTGTGCACGTACTGCTCGCGCTGCGGAGTGCGCTGCTTGACGAGCGAGTCGATCTCGGCGTAGAGCTTCGGGTGCAGAACAGCGAACGACAGGTCCTCCAGCTCGCTCTTCGCGGTCTGGATGCCGAGGCGGTGAGCCAGCGGCGCGTAGATCTCGAGCGTCTCGCGAGCCTTCTTCGCCGCCTTCTCGGGCGGGACGAAGCCCCACGTACGCGCGTTGTGCAGCCGGTCCGCGAGCTTGATCAGGAGCACGCGGATGTCCTTGGACATCGCGACGATCATCTTGCGGACCGTCTCGGCCTGCGCCGCGTCGCCGTACTTGACCTTGTCGAGCTTGGTGACGCCATCGACGAGCATCGCGACCTCGTCGCCGAAGTCCGCGGTCAGCTGCTCGAGCGAGTAGTCGGTGTCCTCGACGGTGTCGTGCAGGAGGGCCGCGGCGATGGCACGCGGACCGAGCCCGAGCTCGGCGAGGATCTGCGCCACTGCGAGCGGGTGCGTGATGTACGGCTCGCCGCTCTGCCGCTTCTGCGACGCGTGAGCCTTCGCCGCCGTCCGATAGGCACGCTCCACGATCGCGATGTCGCCCTTGGGGTGGTGCATCCGCACCGTCCGCATGAGCTCCTCGAGCGCGTCCCGCGATGGGGCTCGGGAGAAGATGCGCGGGACGAGCCTGCGGAGGGACTGTCCACCCGTCGCCGACCCCGTCGGAGTGACCGCTTCAGCCATGCGATCGCCTCCTGTCTGCCCGTACGCGCGTGGAACTGGAGGTCAATCCTACGCCCGCGGCCATACCGCTCAGACCGCGGCGACGGCGGCCGAACGGGACTCGAGGACGCGCTGATCGCGAGCCTTCAGGTCGCTCTCGTTCTCACGCAGCAGCGAGTAGAGCGGTGCGGCGACGAACAGCGTGGAGTAGGCCGCGACGATCGTTCCGACGAAGATCGACAACGAGATGTCGGTGAGGGTCTGCGCACCCAGCCACAGCGCACCGATGAAGAGGATCGCCCCCGTGGGAAGGACGGCGACGACCGTCGTGTTGATCGATCGCACGAGGGTCTGATTCACCGCGAGGTTCACCGACTCCCCGAAGGTGCGGCCCGACTTCTCCCCGTCCTCGAAGGTGTTCTCTCGGATCTTGTCGAACACGACAGTCGTGTCGTAGAGCGAGTACGACAGGATCGTGAGGAAGCCGATGACGGCCGCCGGTGAGATCTCGAAGCCGAAGAGGGCGTAGACACCGACGGTGACGACGAGGACGTCGACGAGACCGATCATCGCGGCAACGGACATCTTCCACGTGCGGAAGTAGAGCGCCAGGATCAGGAACGTCAGGACGAGGAAGATCGCCAAGCCCCACAGCGATTGCCGCGTGACGCTCTCACCCCAGCTGGGTCCGATGAACGACGAGCTCACGCTGTCGTCCGACACCCCGTAAGCCTTGACGAGCGCGTCGGTGACCTCGCGCGTCTCGATCTCTCCGAGCTGGTCGGTCTGCACACGGACGCTGTCGTCACCGACGGTCGTGACGCGGGTCGCGGCATCCCGGACGACCGACTGGACCGCCTCGGTCGCGAGCAGCTGGTCGGGCTTCGCGACGTCGTTGACCGTGAACTGCGACCCGCCGGTGAACTCGATCGAGAACTGGACGGGACGGAAAACGGGAACCAGCGCCGAGCCGATCACGAGGATCGCGGCGATCAGGAACCAGAGTCGCCGACGCCCGACGAACGGGAAGGAGACCTTCCCGGTGTAGAGGTCGTTTCCGAAGTCACTCATGGAACGCATCAGACGTCCCCCTCCCCTGCCGAGCGCGTATCGCCGCTCTGCTGCGCGAGCTTGCGCTCGGCGATGGTCTGACGGCGGACCGCCTCACTGCGAGAACGCGACGACCGCCTCTCGGCCTGCGACGTGCCACCGGCGGCCACGGGTGCGCGGAACTGCGCACGACCACGGTAGACGGCACCGAGCGCCGTCGGGTCGAGTCCGGAAAGCGGGTGCCCCCCGCCGAAGAACCGCGTCCGCGCGAGCAGCTGGAGGACGGGGTGTGTGAACAGGATGAAGATCAGGATGTCGATCACGGTCGTGAGACCGAGCGTGAACGCGAAGCCCTTCACGGTCGCGTCCGCGAGGATGTAGAGCACCACGGCGGCGAGGATGTTGATCGACTTCGAGATGTAGATCGTGCGCTTGGCACGCGCCCAACCGTCCTCGACGGCGCCGGTGATCGACTTGCCGTCGCGGAGCTCGTCTCGAATGCGTTCGAAGTAGACGATGAACGAGTCCGCCGTGAAGCCGATCGTGACGATGAGGCCCGCCACGCCGGCCAGCGACAGACGGAAGCCCATGCGCCACGCCAGGATGCACAGCGTGATGTAGGTCAGGATGCCCATGACCGCGAGTGACGCGATGATCACGAAGCCGAGCGCGCGGTAGACCGTCAGCGAGTAGATCGCGACGAGGGCCAGACCGATGAGGCCGGCGACGAGACCGATCAGAAGCTGCTGCGATCCGAGTGTCGCCGAGATCGAGTTGCTGCTCTGCACCTCGAAGCTGAGCGGGAGCGCGCCGTACTTCAGCTGGTCTGCGAGGGTCTTCGACGTCTCCTGGTCGAAGTTGCCGGTGATCTGCGGCTTGCCGTCCGTGATGACGGCGTTCATGGAGGGGGCGGAGATGACCTCGCCGTCCAGCACGAAGGCGAACTGGTTCTGCGGGGACTGCAGGTTGAACAGTCGCTGGCTGATGTCGCCGAAGGTCTTCGTGCCCTCGCCGTTGAAGACGATGTTCACGGCCCACTGGCCGTTCTGGGAGTTCAGCCCGTTGGTCGCGTCCGAGATGGCGGACCCGTCGAGCTCGACCGGGCCGAGCAGGTACTTCGCCGAGCCGTCGGTGTCGCATGTGATGAGGGGCTTGTCCGCCGGCTCCTGGGCCGGGTCGGTCGCCGGCTTGGCGCAGTCGTAGGCCAGGAACTGCGCCTGCACCTCTTCGGTCGCCCATGACAGGTCGCTGCCGTTGGTCGGGGCCGGAGTGGGCGTGGCGTTCAGGGACGGTCCGGGGGTCGGGTACGGCGTCTGCTTGCCGTCATCCCCCACGAACGTGTTGCTGGGCGCCGCCGTGTAGAGCACCGCACGCAGTTGCATCTGCGCAGAGCGGCCGATGCGGTCGCGGGTCTCCTCGTCGGCGATACCGGGAAGCTGGACGACGATCTGGTTGCCCGCCTGCGTGGTGATGTCCGTCTCGCCGACACCGGAGGCGTCCACACGCTGACGGATGATCGAGACCGCCTGCTGCATCTGCTCGGACGTCGGAGGCGTACCCGCCTTCGTCTGCGCCTGGAGGATGATCTGCGTGCCGCCCTGGAGATCGAGGGCGAGCTCGGGGACCCACGAGCTCTTCTCGAAGAGGTACACGCCTGCGGCGTTCACCCCGAAGAGGACAGCTGTCAGAGCGAGGAGTCCGATGAGCGCGCGCCAGGCGCGGCGGACGGGGGTGGATGAGGCCACGGAGGGAACTTTCGTCAGGGACCGCCGAAGCGGGAAGGTCAGGCCTTGGGCTTGTCGTCCGCGTCGGGCGCGCCGTCAACGGGACGCGAGTCGAGGATCGTCTCGTCGCGCGAGACGATGACGTCGTCTCCGGCGACCTGCTCGGTCTCTTCGACGACAGGCTCCTCGTCCTCGACGATGCGGAGGATCGCCTGGCTGTGCACCTCGACGACCATCCCCGGGGCGAGCTCGACGTGCGCGGGCTTGGAGAGGTCGGTCGGGTCGTACTCGACGATGGTGCCGTAGAGACCGCCCTGAAGGAGGACCTTCACGCCCGGAACCATCTGCTGGGCCTTCTGCTCCTGCTGTTCCTTCATCTTCTTCGTGCGACGACGCGAGCTGATGAACATGAAGACCAGCAGGGCCGCCAGCAGGATGAGCAGGCCGTAGTCCGTGAAGAAGTTTCCTCCGGTGGGGGCCTGCGGGGTGTTCTGCTGGGCAAGAAGCAACATGGGACGCGGGTCCGCCTTTCGAGAGGGCACGCCGCATCGATGCGGCGAAGAGGGTGGGAGGCCGGAGCCTTCAGCGATTATAGGTCATCGAGGGTGAGCGCCCCGTCGTGACGGGGGATCCCCAGGTGCGCGTACGCCTCGGGGGTGGCCACGCGTCCTCGCGGGGTGCGGCCCATGAAGCCGATGCGGACGAGGTAGGGCTCGACCACCGATTCGATCGTGTCCGCTTCCTCCCCCACCGTGACGGCGAGGGTGTTGAGTCCGACGGGACCGCCTCGGAAACGTCGGACGAGCGCATCGAGCACCGCGCGGTCGAGTCGGTCGAGCCCCAGATCGTCCACGTCGTAGAGGTGGAGGGCCGCAGATACGTCGGCCGTCGAGGCCTGCGTCGACGATCCGCCGTGCACGACGACGTAGTCGCGCACCCGCCGGAGCAGCCGGTTCGCGATGCGAGGCGTCCCGCGCGAGCGACGCGCGATCTCCGCACGGGATGCCGCGGGCACATCGACGTCGAGCATGACCGCCGAGCGGGCGATGACCTGCTCGAGCTCGACCGGCTCGTAGTACTCGAGGTGCGCGGTGAACCCGAAGCGGTCGCGCAGTGGATTGGGGAGCAGACCGGACCGCGTGGTCGCACCGACGAGCGTGAAGGGCGCGAGGTCGAGCGGGATGCTGGTGGCACCGGCGCCCTTGCCGACCATGATGTCGATGCGGAAGTCCTCCATCGCGAGGTACAGCATCTCCTCGGCCGAGCGGGCCATCCGGTGGATCTCGTCGATGAACAGCACCTCACCCGGTACGAGACTCGACAGGAGGGCGGCCAAGTCACCGGCGTGCTGGATCGCAGGGCCGCTCGACATGCGAAGCGGCCGCTCGCTCTCGTGCGCGACGATCATGGCGAGCGTCGTCTTGCCGAGCCCGGGAGGCCCCGACAGGAGGATGTGGTCAGCCGGACGCTGTTGGATGCGAGCGGCATCCAACAGCAGCTGCAGTTGACCGCGCACCTTCATCTGACCGATGAACTCGGCGAGCGAGCCGGGGCGGAGCGCACCTTCGACGGCCAGCTCGGTGTCGTCTTCGGGAAGACGCTGGTCGCGAGCGTCAGACACCGGTGCGCTCCGCCCGAGCAGGACCCAGCTGGGCGAGGGCGAGTTTGAGGAGGGCAGGCACGGTGGCACCGGCCGGAGCATCGGCGAGCACGCCCTCCGCCGTCTCGACGGCGACGCGCTCGTTCCATCCCAGCGCCATGAGCGCGGCCGACAGCTGCGCAGCGAGCCCTTGCGGGAGCGGTGCTCCGGCGGCCGTGCGGGCAGGCGGGGCGAGCTTGCCCGCCAACTGCACGACGATGAGCTTGGCGGTTTTCGGACCGATGCCCGAGACGCGACGGAACGGAGCGTCGTCCTCATCGGCGACCGCCGTGGCGATCTGGTCGACCGTGAGCGACGAGAGGACGCCGAGGGCGGATTTCGGACCCACACCGGACACGCTGAGCAGATGCCCGAAGACGTCGAGCTCGGAGCGATCCTCGAAACCGAAGAGCAGCATGGCGTCTTCGCGCACGATCATCGCCGTGTGGACGAAGACCTCGTCGCCCGGATGCACCTGTCGCGCGTGCTGCGCGGTGACCGCCACGGAGTACCCCACACCGTGGACGTCGATGACGACGGAGTCGGGTTCGAGGTGCAGCACGCGGCCGCGCAGCGAGGAGATCATGACACGAGCCTACGGGAGCCTTCGGAGATATGTTCGAGCGACACGCATCAGCGACGCGTCGCCTTCTCGGCTGCCGCCCACGCCCGTTGCGCCGGCGTCAGCGCGGCGTCGCCTCCCGCGGGCGAGGCGCCACGACGCCATGCGTGACACAGTGCGAGCGCGAGGGCGTCGGCGGCATCCGCCGGTTGCGGCAGGGCGTCGAGCCGCAGCACGCGTGCGACCATCGTCTGCACTTGGAGCTTCTCGGCGTTCCCGTACCCCGTGATCGCCGCCTTCACTTCCGACGGCGTGTGCGTCGCCGCAGGCAGGCCGTGCTCGGCCGCGAGAAGCAGAGCGATCCCGCTCGCCTGCGCCGTCCCCATCACCGTGCTCCGGTTCTGCTGCGCGAAGACGCGCTCGACGGCGACGACATCCGGACCGTGCTCCGCGAGGACCGCGCGGATCCCCGCCGCGATCGCCGCGAGGCGCTGCTCGATCGGCGCGTCGGGGGACGAGCGGACAACGCCCACATGGACGAGGGACGCGGAGCGATCGGCTCGCACGTCGACGACGCCGACGCCGCACCGGGTCAGGCCCGGATCGATGCCGAGAACGCGAAGAGCGGATGCCACTCCCCCACGCTAGGCGGGAGGTGCGGCATCCGCTCGTCGGCGCGCCCGGTGCGGCCTACTCCTGCTCGTCGTCTTCGAGTTCGGCCTGCACCTCGGCCGTGAGGTCGAAGTTGGCGTAGACGTTCTGGACGTCCTCGCTGTCCTCGAGAGCGTCGATGAGCCGGAAGACCTTTCGGGCCGTGTCGGCGTCGATCTCGACCTTGAGGTTCGGGACGAACTCGACGTCGGCGGATTCGTACTCGATGCCGGCGTCGGTGAGCGCGGAACGCACCGCGACCAGGTCGGACGCCTCGGTCACGACCTCGAAGCCCTCGGAGTGGGGCTCGATCTCCTCGGCCCCGGCCTCCAGGGCCGCCATCATCACGTCGTCCTCCGTCGTGCCGTCACCGGAGACGACGATGACGCCCTTGCGCGCGAAGTTGTACGCGACGGAGCCGGGATCGGCGAGCGTGCCGCCGTTGCGGGTGAGGGCGGTCCGGACCTCGGCGGCTGCACGGTTCTTGTTGTCGGTCAGACACTCGACCATGAGTGCGACACCGTTCGGCCCGTAGGCCTCGTACATGATCGAGGTGTACTCGACCGACTCGCCACCGATGCCTGCGCCGCGCTTGATGGCGCGGTCGATGTTGTCCTTGGGGACCGACGTCTTCTTGGCCTTCAGGACAGCGTCGAACAGCGTCGGGTTGCCCTGAAGATCGGCACCGCCGAGCTTGGCGGCGACCTCGATGTTCTTGATGAGCTTCGCCCACGACTTCGCGCGACGCGAGTCGATGATGGCCTTCTTGTGCTTGGTGGTCGCCCACTTGGAATGTCCGCTCACGGGACTCCTCTCGGAAAAAGCGCAGGGTCCAGTCTAGGACCGAGCCCGCGGCCCTTCGCTACGCGTCTCGCACGGCTCCGAGCAGCAGGTCGTGGAAGCGCGTCTCGTCATCCAGTTCGGGGTGGAACGAGAGACCGATTATCGAGCCCCGGCGCACCCCGACGATCCCGCCGCCCGGCAGCTGCGCGATCACCTCGGCGGAGGGGCCGACCGCGGTCACGATCGGCGCCCGGATGAAGGTGGCGTGCACCGGCGGAGAGCCCACCGCGGGCACGTCGAGGTCGGTCTCGAACGACTCCGTCTGGGAACCGAACGCGTTCCGCCGGACCGTCACATCCAGCCCACCGAACGTCTGCTGACCCGTGATCCCGTCCTCGAGCCGGTCGGCGAGCAGGATGAGGCCGGCACACGTCCCGAGAACCGGCATCCCGTCCGCGATGGCCGCACGGAGAGGATCACGCATCCCGAAGGCGCGGGACAGCTTGTCGATGACGCTCGACTCACCGCCAGGCAGCACGAGGGCGTCGACCGCCGCGAGGTCCTCGGGCCGTCGGACGAGCCGGACGTCGGCGCCAAGGCCCGTGAGCACCCTGGCGTGCTCGCGCACGTCGCCCTGGAGGGCGAGGACGCCGACGCGTGGTCTCGTCACCAGCCCCGGTCCGCCAGCCGGTGCGGAGCGGGGAGGTCGGACACATTGATGCCGACCATGGCCTCGCCGAGCCCTCGGGAGACGTCGGCGACGACCTTCGGGTCGTCGAAGAACGTTGTCGCCTTGACGATCGCCGCGGCCCGTTCGGCGGGGTTCCCACTCTTGAAGATGCCGGATCCGACGAACACGCCGTCCGCACCGAGCTGCATCATCATCGCCGCGTCCGCCGGGGTCGCGACGCCGCCCGCGACGAAAAGGACCACGGGGAGAGCGCCGGTCTCGGCGACCTCGGCGACGAGCTCGTACGGCGCCTGCAGGTCTTTCGCGGCGACGTACAGCTGATCCTTCGACAGAGCCGACAGTGCCGCGATCTCGCCCCGGATCTTCCGGATGTGCTTCATCGCCTCCGACACATCCCCCGTGCCGGCCTCGCCCTTGGAACGGATCATCGCCGCCCCTTCGGTGATGCGACGGAGAGCTTCCCCGAGGTTGGTGGCGCCGCAGACGAACGGGACCGTGTAGTCCCACTTGTCGATGTGGTTCACGTAGTCGGCGGGCGAGAGGACCTCGGACTCGTCGATGTAGTCGACACCGAGCTCCTGCAACACCTGCGCCTCGACGAAGTGGCCGATACGCGCCTTGGCCATCACGGGGATCGAGACCGACGCGATGATGTCGTCGATGAGGTCCGGGTCGCTCATGCGCGCGACCCCGCCCTGGGCACGGATGTCCGCCGGCACGCGCTCCAGCGCCATGACGGCGACGGCACCGGCATCCTCGGCGATCTTCGCCTGATCGGCGGTGACGACGTCCATGATGACGCCGCCCTTGAGCATCTCGGCGAGTCCGCGCTTCACGCGGGCCGTTCCGGTCGAATTCGTTGGCATAGGCCAAAAGTTAGCATGACCCGGACATAGACTCGACGACATGACGAACGATGTCCTGGCCATCAGCGGCGACACCGCCGCCGAGATCGCCGACAGCATCCGTTCGCTCATCGACCGCGGGGATCTCGCTCCCGGTGCCGCCCTTCCCCCGGTCCGGACCTTGGCCGACACGATCGGCGTCAATCGCAATACGGTCGTCGCGGCCTACCGCCACCTTGCCGCGGCCGGCGCGGTGGAGACGGCCGGCCGAGCCGGGACGCGCGTGGCACCGCGCACGGATCCCGCTCAGGAGGGTTTCGCCGCCGATACGGTTCTCCGCGACATCGCGACCGGCAACCCCGATCCCTCCCTCATCCCCGACCCCTCCCGGGCCCTGTCGAGCCTCGCCGGTCGCCCCGTCCTCTACGGCGAGCCCACGATCGACCCCGACCTCGAGGCATGGGCGTCCGGCTGGATCGAGAAGGACCTTCCGGGGAGGAGCGATCTCCGGCTGACGATCACCGGCGGCGCGGTCGACGCGCTCGAGCGGCTGTTCGCCGACGCGCTGACGCGCGACGACGCCGTCGGCCTCGAGGACCCCTGCTTCCTGTCGGCGCTGCGGACCGTGAAGATCGGCGGATATCGGCCCGTCCCCATCCCCGTCGACGAGCACGGGATGACGGTGACGGGGCTCGAGGCCGCGCTCGACGCCGGCGTGCGTGCGATCGTGTGCACCCCACGCGCACAGAATCCCACCGGGGTGAGCCTCACGGCCGAGCGAGCAGCTGACCTCCGTGCGGTGCTGGAGCGGCATCCCTACGTGCTCGTCATCGAGGACGATCACTTCTCGATGCTCTCGCGCGAGCCGTACCACTCCATCATCGGCGTGAAACACCGACGGTGGGCTCTGATCCGCTCGGTCTCGAAGTTCCTCGGGCCGGACATGTGCCTCGCGGTCACGGCGAGCGACCGTGAGACGGCGGATCGTCTGGCGCGGCGGCTCAGTCCCGGCTCCACGTGGGTCAGTCACCTCCTGCAGCGCCTCGCCGTGGCACTCGTGTCAGACGACGACGTCATGGCGGGTGTCGAACGCGCGGCCCGACACTACCGATCGCGCAACGAGGCCTTCGCCGACGAATTGACCCAGCAGGGAATCCCCGCGGCGGCGGGCGACGGGCTCAGCGTCTGGGTGCGCGTCCCGGCTCGCGCCCGCGCCGTCGCCGAGCAGCTGATGCGACGCGGGTGGCTCGCCCGGCCCGGCGACGAATTCTTCCTCGCCGACGACGACGCCCTGCGCCGACTGCGCCTCACCGTCCACGACCTGTCCGACATCGACCTCGCGCGGCTCGCCGCCGACGTCGCCGCCTCGGCGCGAGCCATCGCGCCCTCACCGGAAGCGAGTACCGCCCCGTGAAGATCCTCTCCATCCAGTCCGCCGTCGCCTACGGCCACGTCGGCAACTCGGCGGCCGTCTTCCCGCTGCAGCGCATCGGGGTCGAGGTCTATCCGGTGTACACCGTGAACTTCTCGAACCACACCGGCTACGGCGCGTGGCGCGGTCCACTGATCAGTCCGCAGGACGTCGCCGACGTCATCACCGGCATCGAGGATCGCGGCGCCTTCGGCGACATCGACGCGGTCCTCTCGGGCTATCAGGGCGGTGAGGGCATCGGCGACGTCATCCTCGATGCCGTCGCGCGCGTCAAGGCCGCCAACCCGAACGCGATCTACGCCTGCGACCCCGTCATGGGCAACGCGAAGAGCGGATGCTTCGTGGCACCCGCCATCCCGGTCCTGCTGCGCGAGCGGGTCGTCCCCGCAGCGGACCTGATCACGCCGAACCAGTTCGAACTCGGCTTCCTCACCGGCACCGACCCGGGCGACCTCGAATCCACGCTCGCCTCCGTCGACGCGGCGCGCGCGATGGGTCCGTCGACGGTGCTGGTCACGAGCGTCGAACGTCCGGACCGCCCCGAAGGGACGATCGAAATGCTCGCCGTGACGGACGACGGGGCCTGGATCGTTCGCACACCCCATATCCCGATGAAGGCCAACGGCTCCGGTGACGTCACTGCGGCTCTGTTCACCGCTCACTTCCGCGCCAGCGGCGACGCCGCCGACGCGCTCGCGAAGACGACGTCGAGTGTGTTCGACCTGCTGCAGAACACCTACGACGCGGGTACGCGCGAACTGCAGCTCGTCGAGTCGCAGGAGGCGTACGCCAACCCGCGGATGCAGTTCGAGGTCACTCAGGTCCGGTGATCGCCGCGGGCGGCGGGCTCGTCAGAGGACGGGCCAGCCGTCCGCCACCGACTGGCGCACCTCGCCGAGCAGTTGGGGAAGGGCCTTCGTCTTCGCGATGATCGGGAAGAAGTTGGCGTCCGTCGCCCAGCGGGGAACCACGTGCTGGTGCAGATGCGCGGCGACGCCCGCCCCGGCCACCTCACCTTGGTTCATGCCCAGGTTGAAGCCGTCGCAGTTCGCAACGGTCCGCAGCACCCGCATGGCCACCTGCGTCAGGGCGCCGATCTCGGCGACCTCTTCGGGGGTGGCCTCGTCGTACGTGCCGAAGTGGCGGTACGGACACACCAGCAGGTGGCCCGAGTTGTAGGGGAACAGGTTCAGCAGGACGTACGCTGTCTCGCCGCGGGCGACGATGAGTCCCTCCTCGTCGGACTTGCCGGGCGCGGCGCAGAACGGGCAGTCGTGCTTGAGGGGTTCGGGGCCGGCCTGGATGTACGCCATGCGATGGGGCGTCCAGAGTCGCTGGAACTCGTCCGGCACGCCCGCGAAGTCGAGGGACGACTCGCGGGTTACGTCGCCCGCCTCGCTCATCCGAGGTCCTCGGCCGTGTTGATCAGCAGCCGACCCGAGATCGCCGCGACGATCTTGTCGATCGCATCATCGACCGGGATGCCGTTGGTCTGCGATCCGTCTCGGAAGCGGAACGAGACCGTGCCGCCGGAGCGGTCCTGCTCCCCCGCGATGAGCTGGAGCGGCACCTTCTGAGTCGTGTGGGTCCGGATCTTCTTCGGCATCCGGTCGTCGGAGTGGTCGACCTCGGCACGGACGCCAGCGGCGCGCAGTCGCGCGACGATCTCGTCCAGATACGGGCCGTACTCCTCGGCGACGGGGATGCCGACGACCTGGACCGGGGCGAGCCACACCGGGAAGGCCCCGGCATAGTGCTCGAGGAGGATCGCGAAGAAGCGCTCGATCGAGCCGAACAGCGCACGGTGGATCATGACGGGACGGTGCTTCTCGCCGTCGGGGCCCGTGTACTCGAGCTCGAACCGCTCGGGCTGGTTGAAGTCGAGCTGGATCGTCGACATCTGCCAGGTGCGACCGATAGCGTCGCGCGCCTGGACCGAAATCTTCGGGCCGTAGAACGCGGCGCCACCCGGATCGGGCACGAGCTCGAGTCCGGAGCCCTCGGCGACCTCACGGAGAGTCTGCGTCGCCTCCTCCCACAGGCTGTCGTCGCCGATGAACTTGGGGTTCCCCTCCTCCTTCGTCGACAGCTCGAGGTAGAAGTCGTTCAGCCCGTAGTCGCGCAGGGTCTGCAGCACGAAGGCGAGACTGTGCTCCAGCTCGCCCTTGACCTGGTCGGCGGTCACGTAGATGTGGGTGTCGTCCTGCGTCATCCCGCGGACGCGGGTGAGGCCGGCGAGCGTGCCGCTCTTCTCGTAGCGGTAGACCGAGCCGAACTCGCTGAGCCGCAGCGGCAGTTCGCGGTAGCTGCGTCCGCGCGAGCGGAAGATCAGGTTGTGGAACGGGCAGTTCATGGGCTTGAGGTAGTACTCCTGGCCCTCGCGGGAGACGTGCCCGTCGGCATCCACCACCTCGTCGAGCACCATCGGGGGGTACATGCCGTCGGCGTACCACTGCAGATGACCGCTCGTCATGAACAGGTCGCCCTTGGTGATGTGGGGCGTGTTCACGACCTGGTATCCGTTGGCGAGGAGGCTCTCGCGCATGTAGCGCTCGATCTCGTACCGGATGATGCCGCCCTTGGGGTGGAAGACCGACAGGCCGGGCCCGATCTCCTCGGGGAACGAGAAGAGGTCCAGGTCCTTGCCGAGCTTGCGGTGATCGCGCTTGGCGGCCTCCTCGAGACGCTGCTGGTAGGCGCGCAGCTCGTCCTTCGTGGGCCACGCGGTGCCGTAGATGCGCTGCAGCTGCGGGTTCTTCTCGCTGCCGCGCCAGTAGGCGCCGGCGACGCGGGTGAGGTCCCAGCCGTTGCCGGCGACACGGGTGCTCGGCACGTGGGGCCCGCGGCAGAGGTCCTTCCACGCGGTCTCGCCGTCGCGGGTGACGTTGTCGTAGATGGTCAGCTCGCCGGCGCCGACCTCGACCGAGGCGCCCTCGGCGGCTTCCTGCGATCCGCCCTTGAGCCCGATGAGCTCGAGCTTGAACGGCTCGTCGGCGAGTTCGGCGCGGGCCTCGTCATCGGTCACCACACGGCGGACGAAGCGCTGCCCTTCGCGGACGATGCGCTCCATCTCCTTCTTGATGGCCTTCAGGTCTTCGGGCGTGAACGGCTCGTCGACGCCGAAGTCGTAGTAGAAGCCGTCCGTGATCGGCGGACCGATCCCGAGGTTCGCCTGCGGGCGGACGCGCTGCACCGCCTGGGCAAGGATGTGGGCCGTCGAGTGGCGCAGGATGTTCAGCCCATCGGGGCTCGACACCGTCACGGGCTCGACGCCGTCCAGAGAGTCGACGACCGTCGCGAGGTCCTTCAGCTCGCCGCGGACACGGAGGGCGACGACGGAGCGGTCGGGGAACAGGGCGAAACCGTCGGCAGGAAGGGCGACATCCGCCGGGGCGATCAGATCAGACAAGGGAGGATCTCCAGGAAGTGGCTCGGATGAGAGTAGTCAGCTTCGAGCGCACGACGCGCTCCGCCCGCTCAGGCCCGCGGCGTTCGCGTACCGGCGAGGTGGGATGACCGGCCGTTCTGCATCCTGCGAGTCTACTGGGCACCGGA
>Ga0207807_1000142_pt1 | contig 17147 bp, 17 predicted proteins | sample HigsolmetaGSP15D_FD_184843 | JGI IMG/M metagenome (GOLD analysis project Ga0207807, IMG submission 184843) | High solid enriched microbial communities from the Joint BioEnergy Institute, USA - SP1-5-D (SPAdes) | ecosystem: Engineered > Bioreactor > SSF (Solid state fermentation) > Aerobic >... | reverse complement strand
ACGGGGAATGGAAAACCGGAAAGCGGACGGAAGGTATTGTCTACTCCTTTTTTACATTCTTTCGCAAATTGTCACAGGCTGTCGCCGGGTTTATTCCCGGGTTTGTGCTGAGCATTTCCGGATATGTGCCGAATGCCGTCCAGTCCGCAAGCGCCATTTTTGGTATCAAAGCGCTTATGTTTATCTATCCGGCAGCACTGTCCATTTTAACGATTGTTGTCTTCGGCTTTTTCTACCGCTTGACGGAAAAGAAATATAAAGAAATCGTGACGGAGATGAATAGCAGGTAATGCAGGTTGAAGGTCAATTTGGGGAGTATTTTCAACAAAAGCTGGCTCTTTGTTTTCCTACACATGCCGGCTTGCGGCCAGATTCATGTCTGTATTTTCTGCCTTTTCTCTAACGGCTTGGGCATCCCTTGTCCATTTTAAATGCCAAGGGATGCGTTTTTAAACATCATAATGATCATCATCGTTGCCCTTTCCCTTAGATGCTTCTTCCAATTGGCGTTTTTGTTCTTCTGGAACGATCCACTCATTCAGTTCGTTGATGATTTTTGCATTCAAACGCTTTCTAAATCGAGTCATCAAAGAATCAAAAGTAGCAGAAATCCTTGTCAAACTTGAAGTTTTTGCTTATTCAGCAAGCCCTGTTTACTTTTCTTGATAGTATTTCCTGTATACGTTAGGGGTAATATTTTCATATTTTTTAAATGTCTTAATGTAGTATCCTGGTTCGTTGAATCCCAATTCATCACTAATTTGTGCAATAGATAGGTCTGTTTTCTCTAACAATGGTTTAGACCATTCTATTTTTTGAAGGGATATAAAAGTAGAAAAATTAATTCCCGTTTCTTTCACAAATAACCGGCTGAAATAACCGGTGCTGATGTGGCATAAACCGGCTAACATTTGTTGCGAAAATTTTTCGCCTTTATTTTTGAAGATATAGTCAAAGGCAGGTTGTAATGTTTTGTTTTTACAAACAAGGTGATCATTGAGCGATGTTTTTACATAAGCGCTCGTAACCGTATTTGCCAATTCTTTTTTTATATGTTGAATATTATCTAAAGAATATCCGGTTGCAACGTCATCCATTGCAGCTTTTTCTTTAAGCGGAGCTATTTTCTTATACGCTTCTAAAATTAAATTTTTATTCATCGCCTCCTCGACGATATAGTTGGACAGGCGATAGAGCATTTGAGCAGCTTCTTTAATTTCGGAATAAGAGAGAATCGGGATTGAATCGTATAATCGATTTATCTCTTCTTTCTGATCAACTTGTGCAAGTCTTTTTGCCGGAACGGTTAGCATTTGTTCAAGCGTTTGCTGTTCTCCGCTGTCAGCGAGCCTCACTTCTCCCGCCATGATAGCGCCTACATATTGATCATCAACAATAATCGGGATGGCCATGTCGATAATATTCCAATGACATAAATAGATATAAGGAGCATTTGTTCTGACAGCTTCCAGGCCTCCTCTGGCATCACATTTTTCACAAAGCTTTGCTGTATTTGGATTGTCACGCATCATTTTACAGAAAGGGCGAACATCACTATGATGCGTAATGGGTGTTCCTTTATAGTCAACGGTGATGATCGCCAGTTTTGTAACAATGGAAAGAGAATCTTGAAGTTTTTTCCACTTTTTTAAATCCAGTATTTTATCCAAATTCATGTAACTCGTATTCATCGTGTTTCTCCCTCTCTTTTTTTTAATGGAAAAACAGGTTTGTGTTCGAAGACAGAGATCATCCGCTGAACATGAAGTTAAATATTACAAAATTGCCCGAATATCAGAACGTACATCATAAGATTGAAATGATATATAACCAGTCTCTATATCAAAATAATACCACTTTAATAGGAAAAGCAAAATAATACTATGAATAATTGTAAAAAGTCGTTATTTAAGTCCAATGTTTTCCCGGGGGAAGGATGGTAAGCTTAATTTGTGTAAGGGATTACAAAATTTGATTTGGAGGGAATATCCATGAGAAAAGCATTTATTAGTCCTACCAAATATGTCCAAGGCGAAGATGAAATTTTAAACTTAGGTTATTTTGTGAAAACATACGGTACCTCAGCATTATTAATCGCACATCCAGATGATGCAAAACGGGTAAGGGAAAAATTGGATGCAACGGCAGAAAAATTTGGCATTACATTTATAGAAAGCGGATTCAATGGCGAATGTTCGCGACAAGAAATTGCCAGATTAAAAGAAGTGGCGAAAGAAAACAAATGTGACTGTACAATCGGTTTAGGCGGCGGGAAGGCGCTTGACACATCAAAATGTGTGGCAGAGGGAGATGCATTAATCATTGTGCCGACGATTGCAGCTACAGATGCGCCAACCAGCCATTCTGCAGTTATGTATACACCGGAGGGGGCTTTTGATGATTACGCATATTTTAAACAAAGCCCGAGTGTCATCTTAATTGATACGACGGTAATTGCCCATGCGCCAACCAGATTCCTGGTTTCCGGAATGGGGATGCGTTGTCCACTTATTTTGAAGCAAGAGCAACAGCACGCTCTTTTTCTAATGTGAATGCAGGTTTACCTTGTGGCGTCAGGGAAGGCTTATGTCCGCCAGCAAAAGGAACAAATGCAGCATTGGCGTTAGCCACACATTGTTATCAGACATTGTTAGAAGATGGGCTGAAAGCGAAAGCTGCGAGCGATTGTAATACCGTAACGCCAGCCTTGGAAAATATAATTGAAACCAATATTTTATTATCAGGATTAGGTTTTGAAAGTGGCGGATTGGCAGGCGCACATGCGATTCATGATGGTCTAACAATTTTAGAAGGAGCGCATGCGTATTATCATGGTGAAAAAGTAGCTTTCGGTACATTGGCACAGTTAGTACTGGAGGACGCACCAAAACAGGAATTTGAAGAAGTATTAAATTTCTGTTTGGCAGTAGGGTTGCCGGTTTGTCTTGCTGATATTGGAGTAGACCATATTACGCAAGAAGAGTTAATGGAGGTTGCCAATAAAACTTGTATCCCGGAAGAATCCATCTATTCTATGCCATTTCCTGTTACACCAGAGTCAGTAGCAGCAGCAATCATTGCGGCTGACAAAATCGGAAGCGATTATAAAGCTGAAAAATTGCAGAAAGCGTGATCAATAAGGAAAAACTTTAAAAATATCAGCCAGGCAATATAAGCATGCATGCCCGCCTGTGCTTAAAATGTTCCATTTTACATATAAAGAGACGGGGGAGCAGCCATGAAAAAAATTTTGAATGACCCGAAAAATGTGCTTGATGAAATGCTGCAAGGCTTTGTGTATGCAAATGAAGACAAGGTCGGACGAATAGAAGGAACCGGCATCATCTACCGCAAGTATAAAGATGAAGGTAAGGTCGGGCTGGTGAGTGGCGGAGGCAGCGGCCATGAACCGAGCCATGCCGGTTTTGTAGGAAAAGGCATGCTGAGTGCGGCTGTCTGCGGGGAAGTGTTTACTTCGCCAACGCCGGATCAGATTTTTGAAGCGATAAAAAAAGCGGACCAGGGTGCCGGCGTATTTTTAATTGTAAAGAATTATACGGGTGATGTGATGAATTTTGAGATGGCCGAGGAACTGGCTGAAATGGAGGACATCAAAGTCAAAAAAGTGATTGTTGATGATGATATTGCCGTGGAAGACAGCACCTATACAGCAGGAAAACGCGGAGTTGCAGGAACTGTGCTAGTCCATAAAATTCTCGGGGCCGCGGCTGCATCCGGCTATTCTCTGGAAAATATCAAAACATTGGCAGACCGCTTAGTGCCAGCTATTAAAACGATCGGTGTCGCGATTTCTCCGGCAACTGTCCCGGAAGTCGGCAAACCGGGTTTTGAATTGGGGGCAGATGAAATGGAGTACGGTGTCGGGATCCACGGCGAACCGGGTTACCGGCGCGAAAAAATCAAGCCGTCAAAAGAAATTGCACATGAACTGGTTACCCAGCTGAAAAAAGCATTTGATTGGCAAAAAGGCGACCATTTCGCTTGCCTTGTCAACGGGCTGGGTGCAACGCCGCTGATGGAACAATATATTTTTATCCATGATGTGCAGGCCATACTGGAAAAAGAGGGGCTGGTTGTCGATTTTAAAAAAGCCGGGAATTTGATGACGTCCATTGATATGGCAGGCCTCTCGCTGACCCTTTTAAGATTGGAAGACGCGTCTTGGGCGGACGATTTAAAACAGCCTGTAGAAACGCCGGCATGGGTGTAAAAAGGAGGAGTTACCGGGATGTTAACAGTAGATACTGCCGTTGATTGGCTGAAAACCTTTGCGGCCCAAGTGGAAGAACAAAAAGCATATTTGAGCGATTTGGATTCCGCAATCGGGGACGGTGACCATGGGAGTAATATGGCACGCGGCACGAAAGCGATGGCGGAAAAACTGGAGGAGGGCGGTTTTAAAACCGTCCAGGATGTATTCAAAACAGCTGCGATGGCGCTGTTGAGCAAAATTGGCGGCGCATCCGGACCACTTTACGGATCGGCGTTGATCGCGATGGCCAAACAAGCCGGTGAAACGGAAACAGATGTAGCGGGTATCGTAAAAGCAGGCCTTGCCGGCATCCAAAAACGCGGGAAGGCAGAGCAGGGCGAAAAGACAATGGTTGATGTCTGGATCCCGGTCTGTGAAGCACTCGACTCAGGGAACTTGTCAAAAGAAGTAATCCAAAGCGCCGTCGCCCGCACCAAAGACATGAAAGCGACAAAGGGCCGGGCTTCTTATCTTGGCGAACGGTCTGTCGGACACCTGGATCCGGGCGCTGTATCGAGCGGTTATTTATTTGAAGCACTCCTGAAAGGCGGGGTACTTCATGCGTAAAAAAGCTTGTGGCATTGTTGTCGTTTCCCATATTCCGGAATTGGCAGCAGGGGTTGCCCGTTTACTGGGCGAAGCAGCCAAGGATGTTTCGATTACGTATGCGGGCGGTACAGATGAGGGTAAAGTGGGCACCAGCTTTGAAAAAATCTCGGCAGCGATTGCGGAAAACGAAGCCGATGATCTATTCGGGTTTTACGACCTCGGCAGCGCGAAAATGAACTTGGAAATGGCTATAGAAACGTCGGACAAAAATATCCGGCTCATGGATACCGCCTTCGTAGAAAGTGCTTATACTGCCGCCGCGCTGATCCAAGCTGATGCGGATGTGGAGGCTGTTCTTGCACAGCTGGATCCGCTAAAAGTGAAATAGCGAAGGGACAGGACAGCCATTTTGAACACCCTTTCCTTGGGAGACATGAATAAAGTGAAACTTCCCCCACTGATCGTTAGTTGAACCAATCGGACTTTACAGGCAGTTGATCTCCCACCTATTTTTTCATACCTTTAATCTTTAGGTGGAAGCCTTATTGTCCGATAAGAGGTGGGATAAACCAAACTGGAGGTTATGACATGTACGATTTTTTTATGCCGAATGTTAACTATTTTGGTCGCGGTGCCGTAAAAGTAACCGGGGAACGTTGTAAAATTCTTGGAGCCAAAAAAGCTTTCATTGTAACGGATCGATTTTTGAACAAATTAGATGGCGGGCCGGTAGAAAAAGTCATCGCAACATTAAAGGAAGCGATGATTGATTATGTGATTTATGATGGAGTTGAACCCAATCCAAAAGATACGAATGTAGCAGATGGACTAAAGGTATATCAGGAAAATCATTGCAACCTCATTTTAACCGTTGGGGGCGGCAGTGCACATGACTGCGGGAAGGGAATTGGTATTGCTGCCACTCACGAAGGAGATTTATATGAGAACTATGCCGGAATTGAAAAATTAACACATCCTCTGCCTCCTATTATTGCTGTAAACACAACCGCAGGAACAGCAAGTGAAGTAACACGCCACTGTGTGCTGACGAATACGGAGAAAAAGATTAAATTTGTTATTGTTAGCTGGAGGAACACGCCGTTAGTATCTATTAATGATCCGGAATTAATGGTAGGAAAACCAGCAGCCTTAACTGCAGCAACAGGAATGGATGCCCTAACTCATGCGGTTGAAGCCTATGTATCACTTGGTGCAAATCCAGTAACAGATGCTCAAGCCATTCAAGCGATTCAATTGATATCGGAAAATTTGCGCCAAGCAGTCGCTTACGGTAAAAATATTGAAGCACGTGAGAATATGGCAAGTGCTTCTTTGTTGGCTGGAATGGCATTTAATAACGCAGGTTTAGGTTACGTACACGCGATGGCCCATCAATTAGGCGGTTTATATGATATTCCGCATGGCGTTGCAAATGCAGTATTGTTACCGCATGTTGAAAAGTTTAATATTATCTCTAATCCCCGCAAATTTGCTGATATCGCTAAATTTATGGGTGAAAATATAGAAGGGATTTCCATTCGTGACGCCGCAGATAAAGCCATTGATGCAATTAGAAAATTATCTGAAGACATTCATATTCCTTCTAATCTGCGGGAATTAGGAGTAAAGGAGAAAGACTTCAAATTAATGGCAAAATTATCCCTTGAAGATGGGAATGCACTTAGTAACCCCATTCAAGGAAACGCGCAAGATATAATTGATATCTTTAAAGCAGCTTACTAAAATATGATTTTGATCGTGAAAGAAATTCGGGGATATCTCCTTTTTTGATTGCAAAAAAATCGCGGTAAGACGTGAATTGTGGTCATGTCTTACCATTTTTTTGTTCTCTAACTGAAGTTCCAATACTATAGAGCGTTTGTCTACATTTACCATAAAAATTCCCCACCCTTATGGAATCAAAGCGCTGCTAAACATAAGCAGGAAATCATTTTTTCGAAGATAATGGGTAATTAAATGTTGAATCTCCGTAAAAAAAGACCGAAACGCCATCCATTTAATTTAAAAAGGCTGCCACTTTAATTTCACTGCTTCTTTGAAACGATTCTCCACCTCTTGCCAATTGACAACATGCCACCAGTTTTCAATGTATTTCTTTCTTTCATTTTTGTATTGGAGGTAGTAGGCGTGTTCCCATACATCCAGAACAAGTAGCGGTATGACATCCCATTGGCTGAGATTTTGATGTTTTTCAGCCTGCAGAATTTCAAGCCGCCTTGCACGTGGGGACCAGACCAATATGGCCCATCCGACACCTTCCACCTGATTTGCTGCCTCTGAAAAATGTTTTTTAAAATGAGCAAAGCCACCAAACGTTTGCCGGATTGTTCTCTCTAAATCTCCCTTCGGCTCCCCTCCGCCATTGGGGCTCATTATATTCCAAAAAAGGGTGTGCAAATAATGGCCGGCACCGTGAAAAGCAGCTTCTCTTTCCCAATGCTTAAGGAGCCCGTAGTGATTGGTTGCCCGGGCTTTTTGCATTTCTTTTTCTGCTCTGTTTAAACCATCCACATAGCTTTGATGATGTTTATCATGATGCAGCCTCATTATTTCACGCGCGATATAGGGTTCCAATGCATCATAAGCGTACGGAAGCGGCGGAAGGATATGCCCGCCAATTGGCACCACATCCTTCAGGGCCGCTGCACCGCCATTTCCATCCGGCTTAGCAACACTGCTTTTTCCCAAAAAAGAATTGAATTGCGTATACAATTTGTTCGCCCGGTTGTAAATATCCGCATCCTGCAAAGGTTCTTTGGTTGAAAGAAGTTTTTGGAATTCGCGGAGATTTTCCTGCCATTCATCCAACCTTTCTTTCTGGACGTTTTCCCGCAATACATCTTCAGATTTATGAAAAGTCTTTGCGATCTCTTCACTCCACTGTTTTAATGACGCACGATATTCTGACAATGAAGGCCCTCCCCAATATTAGTCGTTCATAATATATGCCGGATAACGGAAAGGTTGAATGCCTTTCAAACATTCAATCGTGCAAGAACAGGATGCTGATTGCACAAGGGCGGAACCGCTTGATCTTTTCATCGAGATCGTTTTGATAAATGGAGATTGTTTTTTCATTAAATTGTAGAAAAGGAGAGCAGAAAGGATATTGCTATTTTTTTAAAAAAGAAATACCATTAGCCTTGGTATATGTTGGTAAGCGGGGAGTATTCATATAGAAAGAAGGTTCATCACATTTTGGACACACATTATGTTCCATCAAGATTTAACGTAATATCTCGTACGGATGATCATGGCATGATTTTATACAATAGTTATACAGGAGCTATTGTCAGTTTTTCAGAAGACGAAAAGCCCGAAGTCATGGCTTGTCTGAAAAGGGCCGGGATTACGGAATTGGATTCGGATGTTAAAAAGTCTTTATATGATCATGGTTTTATCGTTCCCGGCCATGTGGATCAAAAACGGAGGGCATTGTTCCTGCATGAATCCATGCACCGAACAGATATGATGCACCTGATTCTGTTGGTAACGGAAGCCTGCAATTTCCGCTGTACATACTGTTATGAAAAATTTGAGCGCGGGAAAATGAAACCCGGGATTGTTAATGGTGTAAAAGCACTCGTAAAAGACAGGGCCGGCACATTGTCAAACTTACATATCAGCTGGTTCGGCGGTGAACCGCTGTTGCAAATGCCTTTAATTGAGGACTTGTCCCATACGTTTTTATCCATTGCGCAGGAAAACCAGATTCAGTATTCTGCCGATGTTGTCACGAATGGCTATTTTTTAACAAAAGAAGCATTTGAAAAATTGCTTTCCTGGAATGTCCGGCAGTTCATGGTGACCATTGACGGTGTTGGTGAAATGCATGACCGGACCCGGCATCTGGCTGGCGGCGGCGGTACTTTTGATCAAATTATCGAAAACCTGAGGGCGGTAAAAGAATGTAGTGCGGATTTTGATTTCACGATCCGCGTGAATTTCGACCAGGAAAATATAAAGGAAATCAGCAATCTGATTGCCTGCTTAAAAGCCTACTTTGCACATGATAAGCGCTTTGGCCTCTTTTTCCATCCGGTGGGCAGATGGGGAGGGGAGCATGATGATGAACTTCCGATTTGCAACCACATTATTTCCAATCAAAAGATTTGGGAATTTACCGAAGAAGCTGTCGATGGAGGGCTTGGCATGAGTTCCCTTATATCAGGATCCATGATGCCAACTGCTTCCGTCTGCTATGCAGCCAAACCAAATTCATTTGTGATCGGTGCTGACGGACAATTATATAAATGTACGACCTGCCTTGATGAGGAGATCAATAAAGTGGGCAAACTCCATGAAGATGGTAGCTTAGCAATTGATTTTGACAAACTTGCCACATGGGTAACATCAGGAGAAGAAACCGACTCCGGCTGCCAGTCATGCTTTTTCCGGCCGGCATGCCAGGGAAACCACTGCCCGTACTACCGGATGCTAACCGGAGAAAAACCTTGTCCCTATGAAAAGAAAAATATGAGAAAAGTATTATCTCTGATTTGGAAAGACAGTTTACAAGAGACATAATACCGTGTTCCGGCAATATCCGTCTGATTCATCTGAAGCGGTGAAAGGTGGTGAGAAAGAATGAAAGTGATTCGTCCTGCAAAATCTCCTGTTGAAAATGCTGCATCCGGCAGAATTATGAAATCCATACCGGGAAACTTAAAATAAGTTGGTTCCCGGCCTCAATGGGTGCATTATCTGTATCATATTGATGCAGTAAATGTGTCCAATGTAAAAAAGAAACCTGTTACAGCAGAATCTATGTCTGACAGGTTTCTTTTTTATAATTTTGCAGTCAAACAGGAAGAAAAAGAGTTTAAACACTGATTCAAGTAACGGCGTATGGTGAGGAGATTCATGTACCTATCGTTTATCTTGTTTGCAATTGGTCTGCTGCTGCTGAATCAGGTGTGTAGGGGAAATGGGATGACGCGCACTTTCACTTAAGTGTATGCTGACTGGCGAATACATTTAGAAAGAGGTCTTCCCATAGAGAATATCATAACAAGGAATTTCTCTTTTTTTAGGACGCTGAAACTTAAAAGCGTAAAGTCAACAACCCAACCATGATCCTATTCACCCCCTCTTTCTTTCTAAAGTTACACAGCCAAATGGTTTACACTGTTAACTATCTGAAAAGAAAGGGACAGCGACAAGAGAAGATAAATGAAAAAAGCACGGTTTTGATACCGTGCTTTAGGTTCATGAATGGTTTTCTTCCACCAATTTCTTATGGGCGCTGCTTCCTACCGTTTTGGCGGCTGTAGCAGGATTCACTTTAACGGGATACTGATTTTGCAATTTGTATGTGACAATACGTCTGACGGATTCGTCAATTCGTGACTCCTTGATTTCCCCGGAGCGGACAGCGGAAAGAATGCCTTGGTAGACGGCTTTCTGATGTTCATATTCATGGCAGACAAGCAAAATGTCGACGCCAGCTTTTACTGCTTCCTTCCCCAATTTCTGAAACGAATAATGATTGCTGACGGCGCCCATTTCGAGGTCATCGGATATGACAATGCCCTGGTATTTTAAGCGATCCCGCAAGAGACTCTGGATAATGGCAGGGGAAATGCTTGCCGGTTTCACCGCATCGTAAGCGGGATATTTCACATGGGTGACCATCACGAAAAATCGGCTGCCGTTTTCATTCTGGATCATTTTTTTGAATGGGACCATGTCTGTTTGTTCCAGTTCCGTGCGGCCGGCCTGCACCGTTGAGGTATCAAGATGCGGGTCGGTCTTTGCCCGGCCATTGCCGGGAAAATGCTTCAAAACAGCTGTGACACCTGCATCATTAAGCCCTTTTACAGCCATTTGCCCAAACTGGTACGTTTTAAGCGGGTCGCTGCCAAATGAGCGGCTGTCCTGATCTGATACATCAAGGACCGGTGCAAAATCGAGGTGGATCCCCATTGCAGCCAGCTCGCTGCCGTTTATTTTTGCGATATTGTAAGTGCCCCGTGCAGTGGCCGACTTTCCAAGTACTTGTTGGGATGGGATTGGCGAAACTTTGTTTCTCATCCGCAAAATTTCTCCCCCCTCTTGGTCAGTGCCGAAAAGGAGGGGGAGGTGATGGGGCTGGCCGGCTGCGGCGGTATGCTGCAAGGTGTTGCTCAGTTCAGCAACTTGCTTTGGCGATTGCATATTGCGGTCAAAATAGATCACACCACCAATTTTTTGCTCCCGGATTAAGTTGTTGATAGCGTAATCTGGTTTAGTACCGTAAAAGCCAACCATCATCATTTGCCCGATTTTTTCTTTTAGTGTCATCTTCTTGACAAGTGCATCGGCTTGCTCGCTAATATTTACCGGATTATTGTCCGGAGTCCTTTCAACTTCTGACGCCACCGGTTTTTGCACCGTTTCTTTCGCGCGTGCCGGTTTCGGGTTTTCGCTTTTTCTGCCGTGTTGTAAGGCTGCGACCACCCCTGCAACCACAATCACACAACATAATAAAAAAGAAATTTTTTTCATGGTTTCAAGTTCTTTCTACTTAATTTGTTTGCTTAATGCTGGAGTTGCCTAATTTCCATTCGCCGTTTTCTTTAACAAGGTTCCATGTGCCCTTAAAATGCTTGACCGTTTTGTTTCCGTCTTTTTCATCAGTTGAAACGAGATAGATGCTGGCCGTTGCCTTGTTGCCGTTGATCGCGTCGACACTGACGGTTACATCATTGGAAACATTGCTTTCAACGCCGGATTCCCATTTGTCAAAATCCATTTTTGACTGGCGTTCAGCGGAGAACATATCGTATGCTGCATCATAGAAGCCATTTGAAATATCCGTGTAATGTTCTTTGATGGTGGAAATGATATCAGCTTCATCCGTATCGCCTGACCCATTATTGCTGTCACCAATGTCATCCGCGAGCGATAAACCTGGAAATGTAAAATCAACCTCGTCCGTATCATCTTTAATAGTAACCGTATTGCTTTTTTTCGAACCAAGGTTGGTATCGAGTTTCGCGAAAAGTTTCATCGATCCGTCTGTTGAAACAGGACCGAACGTATCGATATCACGCAGTTTTTTCCCTGTACTTTTATCATTGACATACAAAACAGCGTCATCGTAATCGGAATAAATCGTGATCATCTGGCCCTCCAAGTCAAGATCGGCTGTCAGATTTTGGTTTTCAGCCTCGCGCGGATCCAGTTCATCCGAATCCGATACCGTTGTATATGTGCTTGGGCGTGTCGCCTTCACTTTATGAATGGCAGGCAGATATGGGCCGTATGTATATGTCTTATCCTTTTTTATTTTATCTTGTTTTACGTTGTCAATATAAACTGTTGCGTTGCTCCGGTTGCTTCTAACTTTAATAAAAAGTGGTTTGGCTCCAATGCCGTAGCGGTCAAAAATCAGCCACTTTTTCCCGGCCTTTTTAACCGAAAAAAGATCGTTTGATTTGCTGATATTCGTTCCGCTTTCTTCCATAGAAGAAGCTTCACTGCGGAGACTTTTGGACAACGATAAAAACATGTCTGGGTTCTTTTTATAATAGTCGATCACTTGCTGGGCGGAATTTTTATCCGCTTTTACCTCGTTTTGGCTATTGTTCAGTATCGACGCGACCTTTTCCGCCTGGTTCTTTTGAATGGCTGAGATAAATTGCTCAGCGGTTTTGGAAGGCTTGCTCATGGCCTGGACAGTTTTAAAACCGGCAAAACCAAGTGCAAGGACCAGTACAACGGCAAGAGCCACCCATTTCGTATAGGGCGGCAGCTGTTTCAGTTTTGCCCCTGTATTGGATCTCGTGCCCGTTTCTTCTTTACGAAGCTGGCTACTCTCCCCGCTGGCAGCCGCTGTTTCCCGTTTTGAAGCTTCAACAGACGCACCGCAGTGGGTACAAAATGTCTGGCCGGGCTTTAGTTCATGCCCGCATTGTTTACAATAACGCATAATCCTCCCCCTTTTGGATGAATGTAGATTTAGGACTTTTTATAAGGATATCTACCAATATATTACATGATTTGTTACTTTTCTACCATAAATTTTTACAGTTTTTTTATAAATTTTATCTTGATTTTCAATTTCTTTCATATTATGGTAAAGAAGAAACAATAAAAAATAGGAGGCACATTTATGGGGGAGATTCAAGAAAGAGTAGGGGAAGGATTGAATAAGATCCAGGATCAAATTTATCAAGGCAAGCAAAAACTGCAAACTGTACAGCAACTCAGCCGCTTGCAAAAACAAATGCAGGAGACGGGTGCCAAGCGTGCGGCATACATCCTCCAGCTGGGCGAAGAGGCCTATCGGGAAATACGCAACGGCAGTCGTGCAGATCCAAAGTGGCTGAAAATGGCTAAACCAATTGCCGCTCTCGATAAAACTCTTTATCATATCAAACAAGTTGTCCAGGAATTAAATGGCGGATCTGAGCAAGGTTTTTCCTGTCCGAATTGCGGCGCGCCGCTTACGGTTCATGATAAATTTTGCGGGTCGTGCGGTGCCAAAGTCGAGTTGCAGAAAAAAGAGAAATCTGCCACAGTAACCTGCCCGTCTTGTGAAGAACAGAATATAGCCGGTGCACATTTTTGCACTTGCTGCGGAACGAAACTTGAACCGGCCCAAGAGGGGGAAGCATGACAATGTATTGCAGAACATGCGGTACTGATAACCCTGAATTAAACAATTACTGTTGGTGGGACGGCACAGTTTTAGAGAACGAGGCCCCGTCTTTAAAATTTGTCCAATCCGAAACGCGTTTCTGCTCAGGCTGCGGGCACCCGATTGAAGAGGCCGGACAATATTGCCCGCATTGCGGTACGGCGCTGTTTCATTATGAAGCTTCAGCAGTGGCCAGTTTGAACAAGGAAACACCGTTTAAGAGTGATGAACGCGCAAAATTTAAATTGCAGGCATTTTCCACCGGTTTTATAAAAAAAGCCATAATTCCCGCAGTCCTTGCTTTTATCATCATGTTGGCATTATCCGGTATCACCGCGTTCATTACGCGGACTTCTTATCAGGATCTTTCTGCAATTTTACAATCCGATGAGCTGGAAGATTTGCTTGGTCAAACTGATATCTCGAAGCATCCCTTTATTTTCAACTATCAAAATACCGTGATGTCCGCTCATGCCGCACATCCGGTGTTTTCAGTGGAGGGCGAGGGGAGCGGCGTCGCATCGGGAAGCATTGAGTTTGCCTATGCTTTCAATTTCTGGCTGCTCTTGCTGATCCCGATTATTTCCACATTTGCAGCAGGGGTTTTCTATCAGCGGAAACATGGAACGGCTACCGTTGCTGAAAAACTTTATCCGGCGCTTGCCATTGGTGTTTTTTACACTGTTCTGGCTGTAATCCTCAGTCTGTTTTGCCGGAATACATATGAGCCGGTGGCCGGGGCTGCTGTCAAATTCCATTTACATTATGCGGTATTTGGCCTGATCGTGGCATCCCTTATCATTGGTTGCTTGTTTAGTTTGTTAGGTATGCTGTTTGCCATTGATTACCGTCATATGTTGAAACATCTTGCACGGGAAATCCCGTTTGGTGCGGAAATCTGCGAAGCCGTCCGGACTTTTGCATTTGGTCTGGGTGCCGTTACCATAATTTCAATCATTGTGGTAGCTGTAAAAATCCACAAATGGCTCGGCCAGCTCGAAATGGAAATTCCCCATTTTCATTTCAGTGTAGGAAAAATCCTTTATACTGATATACTTGCCGGCTCGCAAATGGGGTCTTATGTGTTGGGGCTCCTCCACTTTGCACCGCTCCAATACAAGTTGGGAACGGAAGGGCAGCATACTGTTTCCTATTCTTTACTCGGCGGGCTGAAGGGGACGGGAGATTATGGCGGATTAACGATGCTTTTGACGGGTGCGCATGATTTTTCCGTTTGGCTTTGGATTGCCGCCATTATTCCAATTGGATTGCTCATATATGCTGGGTGGAGACTGATGAAAATGAATGGCATACTTTCTTACCGATCGATTGCCGTTTTGAGTTTGGTCTATAGCCTTTGCTTGTTTATGCTGATGCTGGTTGTCCGTTTTTCAGCAGAAGGGACATATTTGGCATCCTATCAATTCTCGTTTGGTTTATCGCCGTTAAGAGTATTTATTTCCAGCTACATATTGTCGTTTGCCAGTGTGCTTGTCGGCAGAGCCATTTATCTTTCTACAAATACTGGAAGACAACAATAAAAGGGGGAAAACCTCATGCAAGACGAGTTTAAGGCTCAGACAAGTACGGGTAGTAATGGAGATGCAAAATTTTGTACCCATTGCGGCACGCAAGTAGAAAAGGGAGACAAGTTTTGTCCGAGCTGCGGCAAACCATTGGAGCCCGGGCAAACACGGCCATCGCAGCACGCAACTGCATCGGTTACCAAACTTTTGCAGAAATTAAATAAAAAGGTTGCCCTGATTGTAGCGGCAATTGTGGTGTTGACTTTAGCGGGTATTCTGATTCATCATGCGAATTCTCCTTTTCATAAAGCAAAAGGATACTGGTATGATTCGGACGATGAAAATTACGGGATTGAATTCAAACCGGATGGAAAAAAACAGATGGCTATCACGACTTATGAAGAAGGTAAGATTTCGAATACTGACCATGTTTATGTTTCATCTTATGAAAAAGACACCATTCATTTAAAAGACCCACAAGATGAAGAATATACCGTTGTAATGAAACTGGAAGGCAGTTCGCACATGTCGCTATCCTATGTAGATGAAGACGGCGAACTCGCAGATGATGTTATACATCTTGTAAAGATGGACAAATAAGCTGAACAGTTTGCACGGAGGACTAAAACAATGCTTAAGAGGTTGCAAAAGCTTCTTGTGCATTGTTTTTTTAAGAAAGATTTTTTTGCTTTCCGCTTTACCGCAGCCCAGGTTCCTACCGCCATAACAGCTACACCATTGGATGGTTGTTTGCCTGCATATATTAACTATTAACTTTCTCCGCAGCCAGTCTTTGTTCGTGCTTAAAAGGATTTCTCGTTGTAAGACATCTAATAAAATTCCTATTTTTGATTGTCTTCATTTAGATCCCTCTTATTTATTATGATGGTTAAAGTGGGCTTTTTCTTTGAGGCAACGAATGTAATGCTTTTTTATATTTGAGCATTGTTACTTGATTTTCCAGCCAGCTTATCTTTATTCTGCAAATTCTTTCTATAATCCTTACGAGTCATATTTGTAGGCCAAACGCTTAATGTATATTTGATACCATCTTTGACCCGGATATTAAACTTATCGTCTACAATTTGGGTGGATGCTGATGGAAAGACAGCGATTTTAGAGTTTTCAAATCCATATCTATCTATACCTAACAAAAACCTTTTTTGATCTGTTGCATGATTAATAATTTTTACTTTTAAAGTGAATTCAGGAAAAGAACCTTCAGTTTTTGATTGACCACTGCCAATACTACCCGTCTTTAGTTTAGATGTAGTACATCCATTTGTCATTAGCATTATTAATGATATAGAGGTTAAAAATATCAAAAATGCTTTAATTTTAAATCCTCCTTCTTCGATATAAATGGTTTTACTGTGCATTAATACTATACGAAATTGAATGAATTTTATAATTTAAAGTTCCTGCACCCCAAGGGTTTCAGAACACATAAAAGGAAGTACCTCCCCAAGTCTTGTTTAATGCTAATTGTCAAGAAAACCAAAAAGACAGGAGGGACTTCCCTTTGACCATTATACGACAAATAAGTTTTTTTGGCATCCAGGAATTATATGAAATGGAGCCTACCCATCGTTACGATGCCATTTTTTCAGATATAAATTTGGAAAAAATCTGCCATGCCATCTCTAAAAAATCCAATCTTGGCGCATCAGAAAAATTAAACTATGCAGCCATGGTGATCTCTGTTTTCATTCAGATTGTTGAACGAATCCCAACGATCCTTTGTGAAACGGCTTAATGAAGATATTGCTTTTAAACAAAACTGAGGCTTTCTTCTATCAGACCATATACCTTCTGAGGCTTCTTATTTCTTATTCCCGGTCAACAGGTTTACTGTATGGGATGCCAATCCGTGATTGCGTACAATAAAAGGAATGAACCGGAATCAGAGGGCTTTGATAAAAATATTCTTATCGTTATGACACTACGACGCCAAGTATGAAACACTGAAGTACACCCGGCAAAAAAATGTGCAGACTAATCTATGGTTTCCAAGTTTAGAAAAAGACAAAGGTGAATTCCAAAATCTTTCTGGTTTTCCAGAATACCATTATAATAGAGAAATAAGCAATGATTAGGAGAGGATGTTAACGTTGAGTGAATATCACATTCCGGAGAAGGTCCAGATATTTGGAAA
>Ga0207807_1000139_pt1 | contig 17374 bp, 14 predicted proteins | sample HigsolmetaGSP15D_FD_184843 | JGI IMG/M metagenome (GOLD analysis project Ga0207807, IMG submission 184843) | High solid enriched microbial communities from the Joint BioEnergy Institute, USA - SP1-5-D (SPAdes) | ecosystem: Engineered > Bioreactor > SSF (Solid state fermentation) > Aerobic >... | reverse complement strand
TGAAGTTATCCACAATTTTAAAAAAGAAATTTGCAAATTCGGCTCTTTTTGACTTTGAAAGCAGAAAAAATAGATGGAAAAATTTTCTAAATGTGGATAAGTCATTTTATCATAAAACATCTAAAAATTGATGAATTTACTCTTCAGAACTGACCGGCTGGGTTTTTTTCAGTGACAAAATAGAAAACATTTGTTATTATATGATAATAATCTTTTTAAATGAATACAAGGATGGAGGCGTCTATATGGATTTTCAATTGTTTCCGGAAGGCGACGGCGCAATCCTGATTGAAGCAGGGAAAGAAATCAGCCTTGCAAACCACAGGAAAATCCGGGCGATCGTTTCATTAATCGAAAAAGCGGCGCCTGCGTGGATGATTGAATATATTCCCGCCTACACAACAGTCACCGTTCTGTATGACCCTTTCAAAGTTTATGCAAAATTTGGCGAATATCCCTACAGATATGTATCCCGCTATTTCACCCGGCTTCTTGAAAAAGCGCAGCCTACATTTATCCCGGAACCGCGCACAGTCGATATCCCGGTATGCTACGGCGGCAAATTCGGGCCGGATCTCGAAAATGTTGCCCGCATCAACGGCCTTACGCCTGAAGAAGTGATCCGCATCCATGCTTCCGGCGACTACACCGTATACATGATCGGATTTGCACCAGGTTTTCCTTATATCGGCGGCATGCCTGAAAAAATCGCAGCGCCAAGGAAAAAAACGCCGAGGCTCAAAATACCGGAAAGATCGGTCGGAATCGCCGGGAAACAAACCGGGATTTATCCGATCGAAACACCCGGCGGCTGGCAAATCATCGGCCGGACCCCCGTCAAACTGTTCCGGCCGGACCGGGATGGGCCAAGCCTCCTGCAAGCGGGCGACAAAATCCGCTTCCGGCCGGTGAGCCTTGAAGAATACCAGGAACTGGAGAAGATGCCGTCATGATTAAAATCATCAAACCGGGCATGCTGACAACGGTGCAGGATCTCGGGCGGCACTACCAAAAATACGGGGTTGTCCAAAGCGGGGCAATGGATGCTTTTGCCCACAGAGCCGCAAACTTGCTTGCCGGCAATCCGGAAAATGAAGCAACACTGGAAATTACGCTCACAGGGCCGGTGCTGGAGTTTCAGAACGATACACTGATTGCCATTTGCGGCAGCGGGTTCCATGCTGTTTTGGACGGGAAACCGGTCGGGCTATGGCGCCCCGTGAAAGTGAAAAGCGGCAGTGAACTCAGACTGAAGCAGGGCGGGACCGGCTGCCGCGTCTATTTGGCAGTGGCCGGCGGGATATCTGTTCCGGAAGTGCTGAAAAGCAAGTCAACTTATTTGCGCGCAAGGATAGGCGGTTTCAACGGCAGGGCGCTCCAGGCGGGCGATGTGCTCGAAACCGGGACTCCCGGGGAAGTTTCCAGGCAACTGGCTGCATCTCTTGAATACCCGCCGGCATGGTCTGTATCGAAAAACATGCTGCCGGATTACAGTCCGTTTCCAACGATCCGGGCCATTCCGGGCCGCCATCACGATTTATTTGCCGCAGAAAGTATTGAAACATTTTTCCATGAACCATACCGCCTTTCGCAAAATTCCGACCGGATGGGGTACCGCCTCGAAGGTCCGAAACTGGCGGTAAAAGCGGCGCAGGATATGTTATCTGAAAGTGTCAGCTTTGGAACCATCCAGGTGCCGTCCGGCGGGGAGCCGATTGTCCTGTTGGCAGACCGGCAAACGACAGGGGGATATCCGAAAATCGCCCAGGTTGCTTTTGTAGATTTGCCGTTACTCGCCCAGCTGAAGCCGGGTGATAAGCTCAGGTTCAAAAAAATAACGTTGCAGGAAGCACAGTTGCTTTATATAGAAAGAGAAAAACAAATTCGCATGTTGAAGGGAACAATTGCCTATCAGGCGAGAAGGAGGGGCACGCATGCTGAGCGTTGATCTGAACTGTGATATGGGCGAAAGTTTTGGTGCCTATACCATTGGGAGAGATGAAGAAATACTGGATTTGGTCACTTCCGCCAATATTGCGTGCGGTTTTCACGCCGGCGATCCGGCTGTGATGCGGAAAACGGTCCGGATGGCGGCTGAAAAAAGGATTGGGATCGGCGCGCACCCCGGGCTTCCGGATTTGATGGGGTTCGGGCGCCGGAATATGCAAATTTCCCCGCAAGAGGCTTATGATATGACCATCTACCAGGTCGGTGCCCTTGCTGCGTTTGCAAAAGCGGAAGGAAGTACCGTCCGGCATGTAAAACCGCACGGCGCACTTTACAATATGGCAGCCAAAGATGCGAGACTCGCCGAAGCCATTGCGGAGGCGGTTTATGACGTCAGCCCCGGCTTGATTTTATTCGGGCTTGCCGGCTCGGAACTTGTGAAAGCCGGAGAGAAAGCCGGCTTAAAGACGGCGAGCGAAGTTTTTGCCGACCGGACTTATCAACAAGATGGCTCTTTGACACCGCGGCGCGAACTGAATGCCTTGATTGAAGACCGTGAAACGGCGGCAAAACAGGTGATCCGGATGATCAAAGAAGGCGTGGTCACCTCCGTGCAAGGAGAAGATGTCAGCGTCCGTGCGGATACAATCTGTATCCACGGCGACGGCAGACAGGCGCTTGCATTCGCGGAATTTATCCGCCAGTCGCTTGAACGGGAAGGAATCAAGATAGAAAAAATCAGCCATTTGAGCTGAACAGGGTGGCGCCAACTGGAATTCCGATCGCCACCCTTGGAATGGGAGGAAAGCAGCACAACGGCTTATCCCGAAAAATCGCAGTCTCTCCGCGAAAAACCGGGCCCAATGCTATGACCAATATATTTCCCGAGTCTGCAGGGGTTAAACATTCATAACCTTCCCTCGCAAAGCCGGGCCCAACCAACTGCTGGCAGAAAACAAGCAGCACAGCGGCATATGCCCGATTGGTTCACCAAATCACCGCGGAACTGCTGCAGATTGAAATTATACATTTTCCCATCACACGTGAATTCCCCCGCCTTAAAGATTACAGAACAAAAAGTACGGGCGGGGGCTATCTGTATATAGAAAAGGAGTGAACGGGTATGGTATTGATCGGTGTTGCACTGATTATCATTGGATTTGCACTCAAATTTAACCCGCTGGTCGTTGTGACCGTTTCGGGCCTTGTCACCGGATTGATCGCGGGCCTCCCGCTGAAACAACTGATTACGCAATTCGGGGAAGCTTTTACAACAAATCGCTATATGTCCATCTTAATTATTACCTTGCCGGTGATCGGCCTTTTGGAAAGAAGCGGGTTGCAGGAACAGGCGAAACATCTCGTTTCCAAAATCAAAGCAGCAACGGCCGGTAAAATCCTCACGTTTTATCTGCTGATCCGTGAAATTGCCGCAGCGCTCGGCCTGAACAGCCTTGGCGGGCACCCGCAGACAGTGCGGCCGCTCATTGCACCGATGGCTGAAGGGGCGGCGGAAGCAAAATACGGCGATGTTCCGGAAGAAGACAGAGAAGAAATCCGTGCCCAGGCGGCTGCTGCCGATAATATCGGCCTGTTTTTCGGAGAAGATATCTTTGTTGCGGTCGGCGCCATTCTTTTAATGAAAGGATTTTTTGACCAAAACGGCATTAAAGCGGATCCGATTTCGATGGCGCTTTGGGGGTTGCCGACAGCCATATTTGTATTTATCGTCCATTCCATCCGGCTCCGCCTCTTTGACCGGAAATTGGACCGCAAGCTTGGAAAAACCGGAAGCAAGGATGTGGAAAAATGATCATTTCAACTGAGTGGATTTATATCATCATGGGAATCGTTTGCTTTTTCTGCTCTGCCTACACTTTTTTTGATCAGGCAAACAGTAGGCGCATCCCGTCCGGCCTTTTTTACCTGATTTATGCCGTTACGCTCTTATTTGGAAAAGTGATCCCGCCTTTTTACACCGGGTTGATGGTACTTGCCATGGTGGCAATTGTCGCATTTGGCGGCCTGCAAAAGGGAAGCTACAACGGGGTGAGTGCGGATGAGCGGGAAAAAAGCCGCAAGCGGTTGGGAAACCGGCTTTTTCTGCCGGCAATTCTCATCCCGGTTTTAACCGTATTGGGCTCAAAATTGCTTGTCAATGTAAAAATCGGCTCGCGTCTTTTGCTGGATCCTTCCAATCCGACGCTTGTCGCGCTCGGGGTGGCGTGTATGATTGCCATCCTTACCGCAATGATGCTGACAAAAAGCCGCCCGCAAACCACGTTTAAAGAATCACGGCGCCTTTTGGAAGCAATCGGCTGGGCTGTTGTCCTTCCGCAAATGCTGGCGACGCTCGGTACCATTTTTACAAAAGCAGGGGTCGGTACAGTGGTGTCAGGCCTGATTACAAAAGTGATTCCGGAAAATTCGGTTTTCTGGGTCGTGTTTGTTTTCTGTGTCGGGATGGCACTTTTTACGATGATCATGGGCAATGCGTTCGCCGCTTTTCCGGTGATGGCGGCCGGGATTGCGATTCCGTTTTTGATCGAGCGGTTCGGTGCCAATGCGGACCAGATTGCAGCCCTTTCGATGTTCGCCGGTTACTGTGGCACGCTCATGACCCCGATGGCAGCAAATTTTAATATTGTGCCGGCTGCGCTGCTTGATTTAAAAGATAAAAACCATGTCATCCGTGTACAAGTGCCAACCGCGTTGCTAACACTTGCATTTAACATTGTATTGATGTATCTGTTAGTCAAATAGGAGGCTGGGCCTTACCCTGCTTATATCCATTTGAAATTTGGAGAATACGAGATTAAACGAGAGATCATTGCACTTTATTGAAGGAGGAGAGGAAAATGGAGAAAAAAGTACTCTTAACCGGTTTTGATCCTTTTGGCGGGGATAAAGTAAACCCTGCCCTGGAAGCCATTAAGCAATTGGACGGAAAAAATATGGAAGGCATCCACATTGTCACGCAGCAAGTGCCGACCGTATTTCACGAATCGATCCGGATCGCTGCTGAGGCCATTGAACGCGAAAAGCCCGATGTTGTCATTTGCGTCGGGCAGGCAGGGGGGCGCACGCAAATCACGCCGGAACGTGTGGCGATAAATATCGATGATGCCCGCATCCCGGACAATCAGCATAATCAGCCCATTGACGACCCGATTGCAGCGGACGGCCCCGCGGCTTATTGGTCGACGCTGCCGATTAAAACGATCACGAGGCAGCTGCGGGAGGCGGGAATCCCGGCTGCTGTCTCCAACACAGCAGGCACATTTGTCTGTAACCACCTGTTTTACGGCGTCATGCACCATCTGGCAAAAAACAACATACCGGCCCGCGCCGGTTTTATCCATGTGCCTTATATTCCGGAACAAACAACCGAAACAGGCGCTCCAAGCATGTCCCTTGAAACGATCGTCAAAGCGCTTGAAATTGCTGTTTCCGTCTCCGCCACGACCGAAAAAGATCTGGTGGAAACAGGCGGAGCCCTGCACTAAGACGGGGCGAACGGATGAAGGGCAAAACGGCATGGGCTGCAGTCAGAAATGTTTTCAACAGGGGTGTCTGGGCAGGGCAATGATCGTCAGCGTGCAACAAACGGAGAAAAATTGTAGCAAATCAAACAGTGTCCCGCTGCCAGCCGGCTTGCGGGACACTGTTTGATTTTCCAGGAATTTTCCTATCCGAAATGTTCTCCCGCGGCATTGCGGCGCCTCAAAAAAACCCGCCTGGAAAGTTCATTTCCTGACGGGTTTTTCGCTTTTCTTCCTATTATAATAAAGCACTGCAGATCAAGTTGATCAGAAATAAAGCCCCTAATAAAATCATTACAGGGTGCAATGTTTTTGCCTTCCCTTCCAGGATTTTCAGAACGGGCCAAGCTACAAAACCAAAAGAAAGGCCGGTGGAAATACTGGACGTAAAAGGAATCAGCACGATGATCAAAAATGCCGGAAACCAGCTGCTGAAATCATCGAAATGAAGGTCTTTTAACTGCTGCATCATGATTGCGCCGGTAATGAAGATAATCGGCGCAATGGCAGCCTGCGGAATATAACCCAACAGCGGCGTAAAGAAAAGCGATAAGGCAAACAGAATGCCGGCTGTTACCGCCATGATCCCCGTTCTGCCGCCGCTTTCGATTCCGGCCGCGCTTTCTGCAGCGGCAACAGTCGGGCTTGTGCCCAATATACCCGAAATCAAGCTTGTCGCAGCACTCCCTTCGAAAGTCCGTTTGAAATTCCTTTTATCAGGGAGGATTCCTTCCAGCATGCCCATCGATTCAAAAATAAGGATCATCGACATGGAAAAGACTGCAAGCAAAAACGGGAGAGAAAGCAGGTGTGAGAAATCCCCTTTCCCAACAATCGCGCCATAGCCCGTAAAATTGGATAAGGACACATGCGCGGATTCGCTGCCGCGGATGCCAAACAGGATGCCGGCAATAGCTGTCACTGCAATGCCGATCAAAAATCCGCCGTTAACTTTTTTGATAAAAAGCATCAAGTTGACAAAAAGGCCGAACAAGAAAAGAAGGACATTCGGATTGGTGAGAGAGGCGAGTTCGATTAATGAAGCTTTCCCCGGCTGGATCAAAGATGCCTTTTCCAGCCCGATTTCAACAAGAAACAACCCGATTCCGACTGTAATGCCGGTTTTCAAGGAAGCCGGGATGGCCGCCGATAACACTGTGCCCAGTTTTGTAAAAGCCACAAGCATATACAGCACACTGGCCAGCATGGAAATCGCAAGCGCTTGTTGCCATGACAATCCCATATTGACCACAATCGTATACGTAAAAAAGGCATTGACTCCCATTCCGGGCGTCAGGATGATGGGTGCATTTGCCCAAAACCCCATAATCAGGCAGCCAGCCACGGAAGATAAAATGGTGGCAAATACACTCAAGTTGACGGGAATCCCGGCATCCGCCAAAATCATCGGATTCACAATGATGATATACGAAATGGCAAAAAAACCGGTTATTCCGGCTGTGATTTCCCTTTTTACAATGGATTTATCAGAAAAGGCCTGCCATAAGGATGGCCGGCCGGAAGACAGCGTGCGATCATGATAGAGCTGGTGATGAGACATTTTGATTCATTCCCTTTTTATTTGTATGTTCTATTGGCAACCGCCCTGTTTAGAACGGGATGTTTGCTACACCTCCCGCCGGCATGAACAGACAGAAACTGATTTTATCAAACAGCGGAAAGATGAAAAAAATCAGCAACGGGGCGGAAAAAAACGGCGCTTCTTTGCCTTCCTTCCTATTCCGTCCGGGCATCAGATAGAGAGTAGTCCGCGTTTTTAACGGCCTTTCCGCCATTCTCCGTGCACCCGCCGCGAACAGGAAGAGTGCACGGATTTTTTTATATTTATTCTTCCGGAACGAAGCTCCCTGTTCTCAGGGAAAATTTTACACATGATCATCCTATCACCATACAAACAAACCGACAAAGCCGGCGCTCATGAGTGAGACAAGGATACCGGAAAGGATTAAATAGCCTGCATTTTTCGAAATATGGTTGACGGTGGCCTTGTCCGACAAATCTTTAAACGCACCGATCACCATTCCCAGTGTCGAGAAGTTCGCAAAAGAAATCAGGAACGTGCAAAGGACGGCACGGAAATGCGGTGCGAACGTGTTGACTTTTGGCGCAATTTCACCCATTACAACAAACTCATTGGTAACCAGCTTCGTCCCCATATATTGTGCCATTTGGAAAGCCTGGTCTGCCGGCAGTCCGAGCAAAAAGCTGAATGGGAACAAGATGATGCCCAAAATCGATTCCATTGTCAGCCAAGGTGCGATGAGCATCAGAAGTTTGTCAATCAATGCGGCAAGTGCGACAAATGCGATAACAGAAGCGGCAATGATCAAAATCAATTTGCCCGCTGCCAGAATGGAGTCGCCAAGGAAAGAAAAGAAAGGTTCTTTTTCTTCTTTTTTGACTTCCACTACTTTATCTTCATCCCGATCGATCTTTACAGGGTTTAAGATGTTGACAACAATAATAGCGTTGATGATATTGAGCGGAATGGCAGAGAGCACAAATTGTCCCGGCACCATTTGTGTATAGGCCCCGACAATGGCTGCGGTAATGCAGCTCATCGACATCATCGCCAGTGTTAAATTCCGCTCCGGGCTGTTCTTTTTAATTTGCAGGCTGGAAACCGCCAACGCTTCCGTATTGCCCAAAAACATCATTTCAACAGAGAAAAACGACTCGAATTTCGGCTGACCGGTAATTTTGGACAAAATCCATCCGAGTTTGCCGATGATCCAAGGCAATACATTGAAATAAGTTAAAATGTCAAATAAAGGAACGACGAGCAAAATCGGAAGCAACGCACTGACGAAAAAGTCCATTTGTTTGACATGCACCCAGCTTGAAAAGGCAAACCCGATACCGTCGTAAGCCGTCTGCACAAGCCAGTTAAAACCGTATGCTGCCCCGTGTACCATGGCGCGCCCCACCGGAAAACGGATTAAAAACCAAGCCAGGAAAATATTGAGAACAACCATTAAAGAAATGGATTTCCATTGAATATGCTTTCTATCCTTAGATAATAAATAGGCGACGCCAATAAATACCAAAATGCCAACGATGTTGAGAAGCAAATATCCGAACATGGCATAGACCTTCTTTCCATTAAGATAAACGACACGTTTATGAAGCTTTCAACATGGAGGCGTAAGTGTGTTTGTACACTTCCTTTTATGCTGAAACTTCAAATGTTTTTGGAAAAAGTTCAAACAAAAACATGGTGGCTGTGTTCTGTTTCACAAAGTGAATATAACACCGAATTGAACAATTGTAAACGCAAACATAAAATTATTTTCAAAGATTAAATTTTCAGTTTACAGGAAAGGGGAGAAAAACCAGGGAGGGCAATGGATTCCGGGAAAAAGAAGAGCCGGCCGATAAACCGGCCGGCAACATTTTTTGCTTACTTTACAGCAGCATCTAAAGCAACGCGGATCATGTCATTGAATGTGGTCTGGCGTTCTTCAGCACTTGTCGCTTCCCCTGTTAACAGGTGGTCGCTGACCGTTAAAATTGCCAGTGCTTTTCTGCCATATTTGGCTGCCAGCGTGTAGAGGGCTGCAGTTTCCATTTCAACGGCCAAAATGCCGTATTGTGCCCATTTTTCGTGATCAGCGTAGTCATCATAGAATAAATCCGCACTGAACACATTGCCGGCTTTCAAATTCAATCCTTTTTCCACGCCGCTTTCATATGCGCTTTTTAGTAAGTCAAAATTTGCCAGCGGTGCGTAATCCATTGCACCGAAAATTTTCCGGTTAATTTGGGAGTCGGTCGATGTCCCCATGGCCAAAATGACATCACGGATTTTAACATCTTTTTGAATGCCGCCGCATGTCCCGACACGAATCAAATTTTGCACTCCATAATCCTTCATCAGTTCTGTGATATAAATCGAGATCGAAGGAATGCCCATGCCTGTGCCTTGGACCGATACTTTTTTGCCTTTATACGTTCCCGTAAATCCGAACATATTTCTTACTTCGTTATAACATACTGCGTTCTCGAGGAAATTTTCCGCAATATACTTCGCCCTGAGCGGGTCTCCCGGCAACAGAATCGTGTCAGCAATCTCGCCTTGTTTTGCGCCAATATGTGTGCTCATTTTATGATGCTCCTTTACTGAAATTGTCATCCGTACAAAATGACCGGATGCAGCATGTCTGAATTGTACAAAAAGTAGAAAAAAGGTCAAACCAAGATGCATCTTGAATACTAGTGCCAATATAACATGCTCGCGAAAGTTTGTAAACGCAGACATGAAAATAATTTCACAAACCCGATTGCCAAATGTAAAGAAGAACGGTTAAAATAAAGGCAGAAAGAGCTGCTGCATGTTTGCATTCCAAGCCGTGCTGCCGCGTTTCACGATTTTCCACAAAAATTTTATACAAAGTGCTCATTTTTGTATCAGGCCGGGGAGGGGAACCTGATGAAGAAAGAAATGGAGAAAAGCAAGTTAAGCATTGAAGTAGCAGAGCTCTATTATCAACTAAACTACAGCCAGCAGCAAATATCTGAACATTTAAAAATATCTCGTCCGACGGTTTCCAGATTGCTACAATACGCGAGAGAAAAGGGATATGTACAAATCAAAATTGCGGACCCTTTCGTGGATTTGCAGCAACTCGAGCAGCAATTGGCTGAAAAATATCACCTGAAAGAAGCCTGTGTCGCGTTTTCACCTGCATCAGATCCGGCAACCATCTTGCATTATGTGAGCATTCGGGCGGCCGAATATGTAAGCGGATTGATCCGAAACGGCATGAGCATCGGCATCAGCTGGGGATCGACCATCTATGAGGTCGCGGCAAAACTTCCGAAAATGCATGTAAAAGGGGCAGAAGTGGTACAGTTAAAAGGCGGGACAAGTTTTTCGCATGTAAACACGTACGCATGGGAAACGTTAATGCTTTTCGGCAATGCCCTGCAGACGCTCCCTGTCTATTTTCCGTTGCCGCTGTTGTTTGAAAAGGCGGAAGCCATGGAGATCGTCATGCAAGATCAATCCATCCAAAAAATTATCGAGAAAGGCAGGGAAGCCCAGGCAGCCATTTTTACGGTCGGTGCTGCAGATGAAGAAGCCTTGCTGTTTAAACTTGGTTATTTTACTGAGGCGGAAAAAGAAAAACTGATGGAAAAAGCTGTCGGGGATGTGTGCTCACGGTTTATAGACCGAAACGGGGAAATATGTGACACAACGATTAACAAGCGGACGGTGAGCATTGAACTTGCGGAGCTGCGCAAAAAGGAATGGTCCATCCTCGTTGCGGGTGGCAGGCGAAAAGTCCTTCCTGCCCACACGGCACTTACAGCCGGCTATGCAAATGTATTGATTACCGATCAACATACCGCCAAACAATTGCTGGGCATGGAACAGGGATAAAATAAGGGTTTCAATTTCCGGTAAAAGAAGAACGCGTGGGAAAAAACGGTTTCCTCCGTTGTGATGGCCAGGCAATATAGCACACCCGTTGAATTCACGGAAAAACAGGAATGCTAATTGGACAAATGTTCCAGACCGGCCAACTTTTTAGCGAAACCAATGTCGAATAGACGCAACGCGCGAAAAAACAGGCATCCCCAATATCACTGTGTCCCAGATATTGACAAAGAAAAAACAGAGGGCTATGATGGGGGCAAAAGGAAGCGATTACAGCAGGTGAAAACTTTTACCTGTTTTTTCGGAGCTTCCTTGCTACCTGCCGGCCAGCCGTTTTTACAGGTAGACCTTTCACTGTGGCTGTCCTTCTGTTTCACAACGGGCTACCTGCGCAGTGACCAGCATGAAAGCAAGTGATTCTTCAAACTATGTTTTGGCATAAAGGAGAGAACAATAATGGCAGAAAAATTTAAAAGAGTATCGATTATTGTACTGGATTCGGTCGGAATAGGAGAAGCGCCCGATGCAAAAAAGTACGACGATGAAGGATGCGACACACTCGGCCACATTGCCGAAAAAATGAACGGGCTTAACATCCCGAATATGGCAGCGATGGGATTGTCCAATATCCGTCCGGAAAAACCGCTCGTTGGGGTACCGGTTCAGGAACATCCGAAAGCTTTCTTCACCAAAATGCAGGAGATTTCTGCAGGGAAAGACAGCATGGATGGCCACTGGGAAATGATGGGCCTTCCTGTCACGAGCCCACTCCGCACGTTTCCAGAAGGTTTTCCGGATGAATTGATAAAAAAAATCGAGGATTTCAGCGGCCGCAAAGTGCTTTGGAACAAACCGGCAAGCGGCACGGAAATCATTAAGCAGTTCGGTGAAAGACAAATGGAAACAGGAGAGCTGATCGTTTACACTTCCGGTGATTCTGTACTTCAGATTGCGGCCCATGAAGAAATCATTCCGCTTGAAGAATTGTACAAAATCTGCACATATGCGCGAGAGTTGACGATTGATGAGCCTTACCGGATCGGGCGCGTCATTGCAAGGCCGTTTGTCGGAACGTCTGCCGATAATTTTACAAGAACGTCCAACCGGAAAGACTTTACGCTGGAACCAACGGAAGAAACCGTGATGGATTTTATCAAAGATAGCGGGCTGGATTCCATCGCCATCGGGAAAATCAACGACATATTCAGCGGTCACGGGATCACAAAAGGATTCCACACCGAAAGCAATATGGACGGCATGGATAAATTAGTGGACGAACTGAAAAAACCGTTCCACGGCCTCTGTTTTACGAACCTTGTCGATTTTGACGCGAAATACGGCCACCGCCGTGATCCGATCCGCTACGGACAAGCGATTGAAGCGTTTGACAAGCGGCTTGATGAAGTGCTGCCGGAACTGTCGGAAGAAGATTTACTGATTATTACGGCTGACCACGGAAACGACCCGGCGTTTAAAGGAACGGACCATACACGGGAATTCGTGCCGCTGCTTGTCTACTCCCCGCGCTTTAAAGAAGGTCGCGCCCTTCCTGTAAGGCAGACGTTTGCCGATCTCGGCGCAACGATCGCAGAGAACTTCGGTGTCCGTGCACCTAAAATCGGGACCAGCTTTTTGAACGAACTACGCTGAAAAGAAAGGTGACGAGCCATGCGGATGATCGACATTATTGAAAAAAAGCGGAACGGCGGAGAACTGGCAACGGAAGAAATCAACTTTTTTGTGAAGGGGTATACAGAAGGCACCATTCCTGATTACCAGGCAAGCGCCCTGGCCATGGCCATCTATTTTAAGGATATGTCAGATCGGGAAATTGCGGATCTGACCATGGCGATGGTCCATTCCGGGGAAACGCTTGATCTGTCTGCCATCCACGGCATCAAAGTAGACAAACATTCAACCGGCGGTGTCGGTGACACAACAACACTTGTCCTCGCCCCTCTTGTAGCCGCACTTGGCGTCCCGGTAGCAAAAATGTCGGGCCGGGGCTTGGGGCATACAGGCGGTACCATTGACAAACTGGAATCCATTCAAGGGTTTCATGTTGAAATTACGACAGACCAGTTTATTGATTTGGTGAACCGGGAAAAAGTTGCCGTTATCGGACAAACCGCCGACCTGGCACCTGCTGATAAAAAGCTGTACGCACTAAGAGATGTCACTGCAACGGTGGACTCCATTCCGCTGATTGCAAGTTCAATCATGAGCAAAAAAATTGCTGCGGGTGCAGATGCCATTGTTTTAGATGTCACAACAGGCGCCGGTGCTTTTATGAAAAAAGAAGAAGATGCCATCCGCCTTGCTGAAACAATGGTCCGGATCGGCAACCATGTCGGCCGCAAAACCATGGCCGTGATTTCCGATATGTCCCAGCCGCTCGGATATGCCATCGGGAATGCCCTCGAGGTAAAAGAAGCCATCGACACGCTAAAAGGAGAGGGCCCTGACGATTTGACGGAACTGGTGCTTGCACTCGGCAGCCAGATGGTGGTGCTTGCCGGAAAAGCGACGACATTGGAAGAAGCAAGGAAAATGCTGAAAGAAGCCATCGCGAATGGCGCCGGTCTTGAAAAGTTTAAAAAATTTGTCGCCAACCAGGGCGGGGATCCTTCTGTGATTGACCATCCGGAAAAACTGCCGCAAGCGAAATATGCGATCGATCTCCCGGCAAAAACTTCCGGGTACGTTTCCAAAATGGTTGCAGACCAGATCGGGGTTGCGGCAATGATGCTGGGGGCAGGACGCGCCACGAAAGAAGATAAAATTGATTTTGCAGTAGGAATCGTTTTGCGGAAAAAAGTCGGGGATCGGGTAGAAGCCGGAGAACCGCTCGCCACGATTTATGCAAACCGGGAAGCAGTCGAAGAAGTAAAAGAAAAAATATACGACAATATCACCATCTCCGATCACGGTGAGGAACCGAAACTGATTCATAAAATCATTACAGAATAATCGATCCTATTGAAAGGGGAAATTTTATGACGAACCTTGCAGCGTATATTGATCATACCTTATTAAAACCAGAAGCAACCGAAAAAGACATTTTAAATTTAACAGCAGAAGCTGCACAATATCATTTTGCATCTGTCTGCATTCATCCTTACTGGGTAAAATTGGCTGCCAAAGAGCTGGCTGGAACAGGCGTGAAAGTCTGCACCGTCATTGGCTTCCCGCTTGGCGCCACAACGTCCGAGACAAAAGCCTTTGAAACGAAAAAAGCAATCGAGGACGGCGCGGATGAAATTGATATGGTCATCAATATCGGTGCATTAAAAAGCGGAGATATAGAAGCCGTTGAGGCGGATATCCGTGCGGTCGTGGAAGCGGCACAAGGAAAATTGGTCAAAGTCATTATCGAGACCTGCTTATTGACAAACGAAGAGAAAGAACTGGCTTGCAGACTGGCTGTCAAGGCAGGCGCCCATTTCGTAAAAACGTCAACCGGATTTTCAACAGGCGGCGCCACGATAGAGGATGTAAAACTGATGCGGCAAACAGTCGGGGACAAAGCCGGTGTCAAGGCTTCAGGCGGAATCCATACAAAAGCAGAAGCGGAAGCCATGATTGAAGCCGGCGCAACAAGAATCGGGGCCAGCTCCGGCGTAAAAATTGTGAGCGAATCGTAATCGGGGATTCGCTCGTTCAAAGAGCTGGATCGGTGCAAATTGTAAGCGAATAAGAAAGGGAGTGCGAGACATGGATGTTGAAAAATGGGTCAAAGATGCCATTGAAATTCGTAAAGCCGCCTATGTTCCTTATTCCCACTTTGAGGTTGGCTCCTGTCTTGTTACAAAAAGCGGGAAGGAATATTTAGGATGCAATATTGAAAATGCATCATACGGATTATCCAACTGTGCGGAAAGAACGGCTATTTTTAAAGCGGTATCTGAAGGGGAAAGGGAATTTCAATACATGGTCATCGCCGGAGATACGGATGAACCCATTGTGCCATGCGGGGCATGCCGCCAAGTGATGAGCGAATTTTGCGAGAAAGATATGCCGGTCCTGCTCGTGAACACAAAAGGCGACAGGCGGCTAACCACCGTCGGAGAACTCCTCCCCGGCGCGTTTTCCAAAGATGATATGTAAGCCGAAAACAGGCAGCAAAATTCTTGCTGCCTGTTTTTGTGCGGCGATATGCGGGACCAGCATGCGCTTATATGCAGCGGATTCCCGCGCCTATTTGGAATGCATAAAGATAATTCGTACGGTTTTACCGTTTAAGATGGCATTTCGAACGATTTCCCCTCGAAAATAATCCCCCGACGTATTCACCGAATCCAATTTTTCCTTGCATTCAGGCACCAGCCTGTATACAATAAGAAACATAACTTCAGTATTTTTCATAACTTCGGTATTTTTCCATAACTTCGCAGCGGAACCCCTTATACAGGGTCACGAACAAGGAGGAGAACGATGTGTCAAAAGTAAAAAGTTCCAACTTAGGTTACCCCAGAATCGGAGAAAAAAGGGAATGGAAAAAGGCGCTCGAGCAATTTTGGGCAAAAACGCTTTCTGAAGAAGCGTTTTTAAAACGGGTAAAGGAATTGCGCTTAAGTTATTTGGAAAAGCAAAAAAATAGCGGTATCGATCTGATTCCAATCGGTGATTTTAGCTTATATGATCACATTCTGGATACTGCTGTTCTTTTCGGCCTGATCCCTGAACGGTTTCACCATACAAACGGCGCTGTCAGCTTAGATACATATTTTAGTATAGCCCGCGGCAATTCTAATGCGGTCGCTTCCGAGATGACAAAATGGTTTAATACCAATTACCATTACATCGTCCCGGAAATAAACGCCGGCACTACCCCTTATATTACTGAAAATCGTTTGCTCAATCTTTATCTTGAAGCGAAGAAAGAGCTGAATATCGATGGAAAGCCGGTTATTGTGGGCCCTGTTACCTTGTTAAAACTATCAAAGGGGTTTGAAAAGAAGGACTTTCCGAATCTTTTGCGCGCCCTTATCCCGCTTTATATTGAAGTCTTTACCGATCTTCAAACAGCGGGAGCGACATGGGTTCAAGTCGATGAACCCATTCTTTCCACAACGCTTGACAAGAAAGAGCTTGGCTACTTCAAAGAAACATACGAAGCTTTTCATCAAGCTGTTCCCAATTTAAATCTTTTACTTCAAACGTACTTTGAATCTGTTGATCATTATCAGGACGTGGCAGCTCTCCCTGTCCAAGGGATTGGTCTTGATTTTGTATATGATGACGGTGCTAATCTTGCATCACTTGAAAAATACGGATTCCCGGAAGATAAAGTACTTGCTGCGGGAGTGGTGGATGGCCGGAATATTTGGCGCACCGATCTTGATGAAGCGTTACAACAAGTAAATGATCTCCTCCATTTTGTGGATCAGGAACGGCTTTGGATTCAGCCATCCTGCAGTTTACAGCATGTTCCCGTCACGGTCCGCCAAGAAAGCGAACTGGAGCCAGTTTTAAAAAATGCGATCAGTTTTGCGGATGAAAAACTGAAAGAAGTCGTGGCACTTGTAAAAGGCGTGAATGAAGGGCGCGATGCCATCCTTGAAGAAATAAAAGAAAGCAAAGAAGCGATACAGGCATTAAATCACTCATCGCATCGAAACATTGATTCAGTTAAAAAAGAAATTCAATCGCTTGGGGATGACATGCCAAAACGGCCGTTGCCATTTTCTGAGCGGCAAGCGATTCAAGAAAAGAAGTGGAAACTGCCGCTTCTGCCGACGACAACAATTGGCAGTCTGCCGCAAACCAAAGAGATTCGTTCAGCAAGACAAAAATGGCGCAAGGGCGAATGGACGGAAAGCCAATATGAACAATTCATTCAGCAAAATATCGCAAAATGGATTAAAATTCAGGAAGACTTGGACATCGATGTGCTCGTCCATGGCGAATTTGAGCGGAATGACATGGTCGAATATTTTGGTGAAAAACTTCGCGGCTTCGCTTTTACCCGTTTTGCCTGGGTTCAATCATATGGTTCCAGATGTGTCAAGCCGCCGATTATTTTTGGCGATGTTGATCTGGAGGCTCCAATGACCGTAAAAGAAAGCACCTATGCCCAAAGTCTGACAACACGACCGGTCAAAGGCATGCTCACCGGCCCTGTTACGATTTACAATTGGTCATTCGTTCGAAATGATATCAGTCAATTTGATGTCTTCAAACAGATTGCGCTTGCCTTGAAAAAAGAAATTCATGCCCTTGAGGAAAATGATATTCGGATGATTCAAGTAGATGAACCCGCGATTCGCGAAGGGTTACCATTAAAAGAGGAGAAAAAAGGAAAGTATCTTCATGATGCTGTTTATGCTTTCCGCTTGGCAACCAGCTATGTGGATCATAGCACCCAAATCCATACACATATGTGCTATTCGGAATTTGATGAAATCATTGATGCCATCGACCAACTGGATGCTGATGTGATCTCAATCGAGGCTGCCAGAAGCCATGGGGAAATCATTTCCAC
>Ga0207807_1000133_pt1 | contig 17864 bp, 15 predicted proteins | sample HigsolmetaGSP15D_FD_184843 | JGI IMG/M metagenome (GOLD analysis project Ga0207807, IMG submission 184843) | High solid enriched microbial communities from the Joint BioEnergy Institute, USA - SP1-5-D (SPAdes) | ecosystem: Engineered > Bioreactor > SSF (Solid state fermentation) > Aerobic >... | reverse complement strand
ACGACTCGAATTTCGGCTGACCGGTAATTTTGGACAAAATCCATCCGAGTTTGCCGATGATCCAAGGCAATACATTGAAATAAGTTAAAATGTCAAATAAAGGAACGACGAGCAAAATCGGAAGCAATGCACTGACGAAAAAGTCCATTTGTTTGACATGCACCCAGCTTGAAAAGGCAAACCCGATGCCGTCGTAAGCCGTCTGCACAAGCCAGTTAAAACCGTATGCTGCCCCGTGCACCATGGCGCGCCCCACCGGAAAACGGATTAAAAACCAAGCCAGGAAAATATTGAGGACAACCATTAAGGAAATGGATTTCCAGTGAATATGCTTTCTATCCTTAGATAATAAATAGGCGACGCCAATAAATACCAAAATGCCAACGATGTTGAGAAGCAAATATCCGAACATGGCATAGACCTTCTTTCCATTAAGATAAACAAAACGCTTATGAAGCTTTCAGCATGTCCCTTGAAGCGTATGTGTGTTTGTACATTTCCATTTATGCTGAAAGTTCAAATGTTTTCGGGAAAAAATCAAACAAAAACATGGTGGCTGTGTTCTGTTTCACAAAGTGAATATAACACTGAATTGAACAATTGTAAACGCAAACATAAAATTATTTTCAAAGATTAAATTTTCAGTTTACAGGAAAGGGAAGAAAAACCAGGGAGGGCAATAGATTCCGGGAAAAAGAAGAGCCGGCCGATAAACCGGCCGGCAACATTTTTTGCTTACTTTACAGCAGCATCTAAAGCAACGCGGATCATGTCATTGAATGTAGTCTGGCGTTCTTCGGCCGTTGTCGCTTCCCCTGTTAACAGGTGGTCGCTGACCGTTAAAATTGCCAGTGCTTTTCTGCCATATTTGGCTGCCAGCGTGTAAAGGGCTGCAGTTTCCATTTCTACGGCCAAAATGCCGTATTGTGCCCATTTTTCGTGGTCAGCGTAGTCATCATAGAATAAATCTGCACTGAACACATTGCCGGCTTTCAAATTCAATCCTTTTTCCACGCCGCTTTCGTATGCGCTTTTCAGCAAGTCAAAATTTGCCAGCGGTGCGTAATCCATTGCACCGAAAATTTTCCGGTTGATTTGGGAGTCGGTCGATGCCCCCATGGCTAGAATGACATCGCGGATTTTGACATCTTTTTGAATGCCGCCGCATGTCCCGACACGAATTAAATTTTGCACACCGTAATCCTTCATCAGTTCCGTGATATAAATCGAAATGGAAGGAATGCCCATGCCTGTGCCTTGGACCGATACTTTTTTGCCTTTATACGTTCCCGTAAATCCGAACATATTTCTCACTTCGTTATAGCATACCGCGTTCTCAAGGAAATTTTCCGCAATATACTTCGCCCTGAGCGGGTCTCCCGGCAACAGGATCGTGTCAGCAATCTCGCCTTGTTTTGCGCCAATATGTGTGCTCATTTTATGATGCTCCTTTACTGAAATTGTCATCCGTAAAAATGGCCGGATGCAGCATGCCTGAATTGTTGAAAAAGGTGAAAAGATAGTCAAACCAAGATGCATCTTGAATTCTAGTGCCAATATAACACGCCCGAAAAATTTTGTAAACGCGGACATGAAAATAATTTCACAAACCCGATTGCCAAATGAAAAGAAGAATGGTTAAAATAAAGGCAGAAAGGGCTGCTGCATGTTTGCATGCCAAGCCATGCTGCCGCGCTGCACGATTTTCCAAAAAAATTTTACACAAAGCGCCATTTTCGTGTCAGGCCGGGGAGGGGAACCTGATGAAGAAAGAAATGGAGAAAAGCAAGTTAAGCATTGAAGTGGCAGAGCTCTATTATCAATTGAACTACAGCCAGCAAGAGATATCTGAACATTTGAAAATATCACGCCCGACGGTTTCCAGATTGCTGCAATACGCGAGAGAAAAAGGATATGTGCAAATTAAAATTGCGAACCCTTTCGTGGATTTGCAGCAACTTGAGCAGCAGCTGGCCGAAAAATACCGCCTGAAAGAGGCGTGTGTCGCGTTTTCACCTGCATCAGATCCGGCAACCATTCTGCATTATGTGAGCATCCGGGCGGCCGAATATTTAAGCGGGTTGATCCGAAACGGTATGAGCATCGGCATCAGCTGGGGATCGACCATCTATGAGGTCGCGGCAAAACTTCCGAAAATGCATGTAAAAGGGGCAGAAGTGGTACAGTTAAAAGGCGGGACGAGTTTCTCGCATGTAAACACGTACGCATGGGAAACGTTAATGCTTTTCGGCAATGCCCTGCAGACGCTCCCTGTCTATTTTCCGTTGCCGCTGTTGTTTGAAAAGGCGGAAGCCATGGAAATCGTCATGCAAGATCAATCCATCCAAAAAATTATAGAGAAAGGCAGGGAAGCCCAGGCAGCCATTTTTACGGTCGGGGCTGCAGATGAAGAGGCCTTGCTGTTTAAGCTCGGTTATTTTACCGAAGCAGAAAAAGAAAAACTGATGGAAAAAGCGGTCGGGGATGTGTGCTCACGGTTTATAGACCGAAATGGAAAGATATGCGACACGTCGATTGACAGGCGGACGGTGAGCATTGAACTTGCGGAACTGCGCAAAAAAGAATGGTCCATCCTCGTTGCGGGCGGCAGGCGGAAAGTCCTTCCTGCCCATACGGCACTTACAGCCGGCTATGCTAATGTATTGATTACCGATCAACATACCGCCAAACAATTGCTGGGCATGGAACAGGGATAAAGTAGGGGTTCCGGTAAAAGAAGAAAACAGGCATGCGGTTTCCTGCATTGTGATAGCCAAGCAACATAGCGCAATACAAATGCCGGGATAAAAGGTCCGCGGAAAACGGGTGTGCTGATTGGCTGGATTTTCCAGATTGCCGGCTTGCAATAAAGCCAATCCTGAATGGACGCAACGCGCGAAAAAACAGGCGCCCCCAATATCGCTGTGTCCCAGATATTGACAAAGAAAAAACAGAGGGCTATGATGGGGGCGAAAGGAAGCGATTACAGCAGGTAAAAATATTTACCGCGTTTTCCGGGTCTTCCTTGCTGCCTGCCGGCCAACCGTTTTTTCAGGTAAACCTTTCAATGTGGCTGTCATTCTGTTTTCACAACGGGGTGCCTGAGCAGTACCAGCAAATGAGGCAAGTGAGTTTTCAAACCATGTTTTGGCATAAAGGAGAGAACAATGATGGCAGAAAAATTTAAAAGAGTATCGATTATTGTACTGGATTCGGTCGGAATTGGAGAAGCGCCCGATGCAGAAAAGTACGGCGATGAAGGGTGCGACACACTCGGCCATATTGCCGAAAAAATGAACGGGCTCAACGTCCCGAATATGGCAGCGATGGGATTGTCCAATATCCGTCCAGAAAATCCGCTCGTTGGGGTGCCGGTTCAGGAGCATCCGAAAGCTTTCTTCACCAAAATGCAGGAAATTTCTGCAGGGAAAGACAGTATGGACGGCCACTGGGAAATGATGGGCCTTCCTGTCACAAGCCCGCTGCACACGTTTCCGGAAGGTTTCCCGGATGAATTGATAAAAAAAATCGAGGATTTTAGCGGCCGCAAAGTGCTTTGGAACAAACCGGCAAGCGGCACGGAAATCATTAAGCAGTTCGGTGAAAGGCAAATGGAGACAGGGGAGCTGATTGTGTATACTTCCGGGGATTCTGTTCTCCAGATTGCGGCCCATGAAGAAATCATCCCGCTTGAAGAATTGTACAAAATCTGCGAATATGCGCGGGGGCTGACGATTGATGAGCCTTACCGGATCGGGCGCGTCATTGCAAGGCCGTATGTCGGAACGTCCGCCGATAATTTTACAAGAACATCCAACCGGAAAGATTTTACGCTGGAACCAACGGAAGAAACTGTGATGGATTTTATCAAAGACAGCGGGCTGGATTCCATCGCCATCGGCAAAATCAACGACATATTCAGCGGCCACGGGATTACAAAAGGATTCCACACGGAAAGCAATATGGACGGCATGGATAAATTAGTGGACGAACTGAAAAAACCGTTCCACGGCCTCTGTTTTACAAACCTTGTCGACTTTGACGCGAAATACGGCCACCGCCGTGATCCGATCCGTTACGGACAAGCGATTGAAGCGTTTGACAAACGGCTGGATGAAGTGCTGCCGGAACTGTCGGAAGAAGATTTACTGATTATTACAGCTGACCACGGAAACGACCCGGCGTTTAAAGGAACGGACCATACACGGGAATTCGTGCCGCTGCTTGTCTACTCCCCGCGTTTTAAAGAAGGCCGCGCCCTTCCTGTAAGGCAGACGTTTGCCGATCTCGGCGCAACGGTCGCAGAGAACTTCGGTGTCCGTGCGCCCAAAATCGGGACCAGCTTTTTGAACGAACTACGTTGAAAAGAAAGGTGACGAGCCATGCGGATGATCGATATTATTGAAAAAAAACGGAACGGCAAAGAACTGGCAACAGAAGAAATCAACTTTTTTGTGAAGGGGTATACAGAAGGCACCATTCCCGATTATCAGGCAAGCGCCCTAGCTATGGCCATCTATTTCCAGGATATGTCAGACCGTGAAATCGCGGATCTGACCATGGCGATGGTCCATTCCGGGGAAACGCTTGATCTGTCCGCCATCCACGGCATCAAAGTGGACAAACATTCAACCGGCGGTGTCGGTGACACAACAACGCTTGTCCTGGCCCCTCTTGTCGCAGCACTCGGCGTCCCGGTAGCGAAAATGTCGGGCCGGGGCTTGGGGCACACAGGCGGTACCATTGACAAACTGGAATCCATTCAAGGGTTTCATGTTGAAATTACGACAGACCAGTTTATTGATTTGGTGAACCGGGAAAAAGTCGCGATTATCGGACAAACCGCTGACCTGGCCCCCGCTGATAAAAAGCTGTACGCACTCAGGGATGTCACTGCGACGGTGGACTCCATTCCGCTGATTGCAAGTTCAATCATGAGCAAAAAAATTGCTGCGGGTGCAGATGCCATTGTTTTAGATGTCACAACAGGCGCCGGCGCTTTTATGAAAAATGAAGAAGATGCCATCCGCCTCGCTGAAACAATGGTCCGGATCGGCAACCATGTCGGCCGCAAAACCATGGCCGTGATTTCCGATATGTCCCAGCCGCTCGGATATGCCATCGGGAATGCCCTCGAGGTAAAAGAAGCCATCGATACGCTAAAAGGAGAAGGCCCTGAAGATTTGACGGAACTGGTGCTTGCGCTCGGCAGCCAGATGGTGGTGCTTGCCGGAAAAGCAACGACATTGGAAGAAGCAAGGAACATGCTGAAAGAAGCCATCGCAAGCGGCGCCGGCCTTGCAAAGTTCAAAAAATTTGTCGCCAATCAGGGCGGGGATCCTTCTGTGATTGACCATCCGGAAAAACTGCCGCAAGCGAAATATGCGATCGATCTTCCGGCAATAACTTCCGGGTACGTTTCCCAAATGGTTGCGGACCAGATCGGGGTTGCGGCGATGATGCTGGGGGCAGGACGCGCTACGAAAGAAGACAAAATTGATTTTGCAGTCGGGATCGTTTTGCGGAAAAAAGTAGGCGACCGGGTAGAAGCCGGAGAACCGCTCGCCACGATTTATGCAAACCGGGAAGCAGTCGAAGACGTGAAGGAAAAAATATACGACAATATCACCATTTCCGATCACTTCGAGGAACCGAAACTGATCCATAAGATCATTACAGAATAATATATCCTATTGAAAGGGGAAATTTTATGGCGAACCTTGCAGCGTATATCGACCATACTTTATTGAAACCGGAAGCAACCGAAAAAGACATTTTAAAATTAACAGCAGAAGCCGCACAATATCATTTTGCATCTGTCTGCATTCATCCTTACTGGGTGAAATTGGCTGCCAGAGAGCTGGCTGGAACAGGCGTGAAAGTCTGTACCGTCATCGGTTTCCCGCTTGGCGCCACAACGGCGGAGACAAAAGCCTTTGAAACGAAAAAAGCAATCGGGGACGGCGCGGATGAAATTGATATGGTCATCAATATCGGCGCATTGAAAAGCGGCAATACAGAAGCCGTGGAAGCGGATATCCGTGCGGTCGTGGAAGCGGCACAAGGAAAATTGGTCAAGGTCATTATTGAGACCTGCTTATTGACAAACGAAGAAAAAGAATTGGCTTGCAGGCTGTCTGTCAAGGCTGGCGCCCATTTTGTCAAAACGTCAACCGGATTTTCAACAGGGGGTGCCACGGTAGAGGATGTAAAACTCATGCGGCAAACAGTCGGGGACAAAGCCGGCGTCAAAGCTTCGGGCGGAATCCATACAAAAGCAGAAGCGGAAGCCATGATTGAAGCCGGCGCGACAAGAATCGGGGCCAGCTCTGGCGTGAAAATTGTGAGCGAATCGTAAGCGGGGGTTCGCCCGTTTTGGCTGTCGGGCCGGTGCAAATCTTAAGCGATTAAGAAAGGGAGTGCGAGACATGGATGTTGAAAAATGGGTCAAAGATGCCATTGAAATCCGGAAAGCCGCCTATGTTCCTTATTCCCACTTTGAGGTCGGTGCCTGCCTTGTTACAAAAAGCGGGAAGGAATATTTAGGATGCAATATTGAAAATGCATCATACGGATTATCCAACTGTGCGGAAAGAACGGCTATTTTTAAAGCTGTATCCGAAGGGGAAAGGGAATTTCAATACATGGTCATCGCCGGCGATACGGATGAACCCATTGTGCCATGCGGGGCATGCCGCCAAGTGATGAGCGAATTTTGCGGGAAAGATATGCCGGTCCTGCTTGTCAACACAAAAGGCGACAGGCGGCTAACCACTGTCGGAGAACTCCTCCCCGGCGCATTTTCCAAAGACGATATGTAAGCCAAAAACAGGCAGCAAACATGTTTGCTGCCTGTTTTTGTGCGGCGATATGCGGGACCAGCATGCGCTTATATGCAGCGGATTCCTGCAATTATTTGGAATGCATAAAGATCATTCGTACGGTTTTACCGTTTAAAATGGCATTTCGAACGATTTTCCCTCGAAAATAATCACCAACGTATTCGCCGAATCCAATTTTTCCTTGCATTCAGGCACCAGCCTGTATACAATAAGAAACATAACTTCAGTATTTTTCATAACTTCGGTATTTTTCCATAACTTCGCAACAGAACCCCTTATACAGGGTCACGAACAAGGAGGAGAACGATGTCAAAAGTAAAAAGTTCCAACTTAGGTTACCCCAGAATTGGAGAAAAAAGGGAGTGGAAACAGGCGCTCGAGCAATTTTGGTCAAAAAAGCTTTCTGAAGAAGCGTTTTTAAAACGGGTAAAGGAATTGCGCTTGAGTTATTTGGAAAAGCAAAAAAATAGCGGGATCGATCTGATTCCTATCGGTGATTTTAGCTTATATGACCATATTCTCGATACTTCAGTTCTTTTCGGCCTTATCCCTGAACGGTTTCACCATCAAAACGGCGCTGTCAGCTTAGATACATATTTTAGTATAGCCCGCGGCAATTCTGACGCGGTTGCTTCCGAGATGACAAAATGGTTTAATACCAATTACCATTACATCGTCCCGGAAATAAACGCCGGCACTCAACCTTATATTACTGAAAATCGTTTGCTCAATCTTTATCTTGAAGCGAAGCAAGAGCTGGATATTGACGGAAAGCCGGTTATTGTGGGCCCCGTTACCTTGTTAAAACTATCAAAAGGGTTTGAAAAGAAGGACTTCCCGAATCTTTTGCGCGCCCTTATCCCGCTTTATATCGAAGTCTTTGCTGATCTTCAAAGAGCGGGAGCAACATGGATTCAAGTCGATGAACCCATTCTTTCGACAACGCTTGACAAGGAAGAGCTTGGCTGCTTTAAAGAAACGTACGAAGCTTTTCATCAAGCTGTTCCCAATTTGAATATTTTACTTCAAACATACTTTGAATCTATTGATCATTATCAGGACGTAACAGCCCTCCCTGTCCAAGGGATTGGCCTTGATTTTGTATATGATGACGGTGCTAATCTTGCATCACTTGAAAAATACGGATTCCCGGAAGATAAAGTACTTGCTGCGGGAGTGGTGGATGGCCGGAATATTTGGCGCACCGATCTTGATGAAGCGTTACATCAAGTAAATGATCTCCTCCATTTTGTGGATCAAGAACGGCTTTGGATTCAGCCATCCTGCAGTTTACAGCATGTTCCCGTCACGGTCCGCCAAGAAAACGAACTGGAGCCTGTTTTAAAAAATGCGATCAGTTTTGCGGATGAAAAACTGAAAGAAGTCGTGGCACTTGTAAAAGGCGTGAATGAGGGGCGCGATGCTATCCTTGAAGAAATAAATGAAAGCAAAGAAGCGATTCAAGCATTAAATCACTCATCGCATCGAAACATTGATTCGGTTAAAAAAGAAATTCAATCGCTTGGGGATGACATGCCAAAACGGCCGTTGCCATTTTCTGAGCGGCAAGCGATTCAAGAAAAGAAGTGGCAACTGCCGCTTCTGCCGACGACAACCATTGGCAGCCTGCCGCAAACCAAAGAGATCCGCTCAGCCAGAAAAAAATGGCGCAAGGGGGAATGGACGGAAAGCCAATACGAGCAATTTATTCAGCAAAATATCGAAAAGTGGATTAAAATTCAGGAAGACCTGGACATCGATGTTCTCGTTCATGGGGAATTCGAACGGAATGACATGGTCGAATACTTTGGCGAAAAACTTCGCGGCTTCGCTTTTACCCGTTTTGCCTGGGTTCAATCCTATGGTTCCAGATGTGTCAAGCCGCCGATTATTTTTGGCGATGTGGACCTGGAATCGCCAATGACCGTAAAAGAAAGCACCTATGCCCAAAGTCTGACAACACGGCCGGTCAAAGGCATGCTCACCGGCCCTGTTACGATTTACAATTGGTCATTTGTTCGAAATGATATCAGTCAATTTGATGTCTTCAAACAGATTGCGCTTGCCTTGAAAAAAGAAATTCAGGCCCTTGAGGAAAATGATATTCGGATGATTCAAGTAGATGAACCCGCGATTCGCGAAGGGTTACCATTAAAAGAGGAGAAAAAAGGAAAGTATCTTCATGATGCTGTTTATGCTTTCCGATTGGCAACCAGCTATGTGGAGAATAGCACCCAAATCCATACACATATGTGCTATTCGGAATTTGATGAAATCATTGATGCCATCGACCAACTGGATGCTGATGTGATCTCAATCGAGGCTGCCAGAAGCCATGGGGAAATCATTTCCACTTTTGAAGACCATCAGTACGATAAAGGGATCGGCCTCGGTGTCTATGACATTCACAGCCCTAGAATACCAAGTGTCGAGGAAATCAAGACGAGCATTGAACGTGCGCTTCGAGTGATTGATCCTAAATTATTCTGGATCAATCCTGACTGCGGCCTGAAAACAAGAAAACCGGAAGAAACGATTCCTGCGCTTAAAAATCTTGTCCAAGCGACGAAAGAAGTCAGGGAAAAACATTTACAGCTCAAGTAAAAGCTAAAGGATATGGGCTTCAATCGGGCTCATATCCTTTTTAACGCCTTTGTGAGGAAACCGTGCCTTTCCCGGGAATGGCGATATTTGTGGCCATTAACTGCCGAAGCCGAATATTTGTGCCGCACCCAATTTTTGTCTCTCTGAAACGAGCTAGCAAGCAATCCTATAATGAAGGAATTTGAGGTTTGCACAAAAAGAGTCCCTTATGACATTCATATGATGGGTTCAACTGTGGCGGGCGTTAATATACCCGGTCCCCGTTAAAAATGGAGCTTTTCACGATGACATAGTCCACTTTCCGGATGTCCGCCAGTTTGTTGCCGCCGGCATAGGAAATGGCAGATTGCAAGTCCTCTTCCATTTCTTTCAGCGTATCCTGAAGCGGGCCCCTGTATTCCACGTACATTTTTTTTCCTTCGACGTTTTTGCGTTCCCCTTTTTGAAACTCCGATGCCGAACCGAAATACTCTTTGTAAAGTTTTCCGTCCATTTCAACCGTTTCACCCGGGGATTCTTCGTGCCCGGCGAAAAGGGAGCCGATCATCACCATTGTCGCCCCGAACCGGACCGATTTGGCGATATCGCCGTGCGTGCGGATTCCGCCGTCCGCAATAATCGGTTTGCTTGCCGCCTTTGCACACCAGCGCAATGCCGCCAGTTGCCAGCCCCCTGTTCCGAACCCGGTTTTAATTTTTGTAATGCATACTTTCCCCGGCCCGATCCCGACTTTTGTGGCGTCTGCCCCGGCATGTTCCAGTTCCCGGACAGCTTCAGGCGTGCCGACATTTCCGGCAATGACAAACGTTTCCGGCAAATGCTTTTTGATGTGATGGATCATATCAATCACGGCATTCGAATGGCCATGTGCAATGTCAATTGTTATATACTCCGGCTCCAGGTTTCTTGTAGCCAGCTCTTCGATAAACGCATATTCTTCCGGCTTGACGCCTGTGCTGATAGAAGCATAAAGCCCGCGTTCCTTCATCTCCTTTACAAACGAAAGCCGCTTTTCCGGCTGAAAACGGTGCATAATGTAAAAATATCCGTTTTCCGCAAGGTAGACTGCGATTTTTTCATCAATGATGGTTTGCATATTGGCCGGCACAACAGGCAGTCTGAATTTACGCCCGCCCAATTCCACACTCGTATCACATTCCGACCGGCTGTTTACAATGCATTTTTCCGGAATCAGCTGAATATCTTCATAATCAAACACTGTATCCATGGTTTTACACCCCTAAAAACGAATATTATTTGAATATAACTCAATAAACGTTCGTACATTGGTACTTTACCTGATTTTTTTACAATTGTCAAAGGTTTTCATGAAAGTGCACCATCCACCCCGATGCCGGCGGCCAGCACGAATCTTAAAAAAATATAATAATACTTGGCATGTCGGAATAGTGGAATTAAAATGAATTTAACCTTTCAAACGGGCAAGCTACATTTAAGCGGATGCAGATGTGGAAAGACAATTAAAATATTTTGAAGCCGGCCGGTCAACCGAAGGCTCCTCACTTTGTGAAAAAGATGAGGGGCCTTTTTTGCGGCCTTATACCCACTAAATAAATCGGAATGATAGGAAAGGGGGCGGTACCCGTGTGTACCTCATACATATTTTCATAAAACAAGGAGGGGTTTTATGAACTCGACCGGCAAGCGGCTGGCCGCCTGAATGCTGCTTTAAAAACAGCATTTCCGCAAATTTCCATACCGCTGTACTCTTAAACAAATCCGGCATTTGGACGATATCCAAATGCCGGCATTCGTGTAGCACGAACAACGGGAAAAGAGATAACCGGAATGCCGGCGCCCGTCATCCCATCTTTTGTTTGGGAAGTGCCGCTTTTTTCTTTTCCAGTGCAAACCGGACTTTCTCGGTTGTTTCGATCTGTGTGATGTTTCCTTCATGGATCGAAATGACCACTGTTCCAAACTCCAGTTTTTGCAATGATTCCATAATGCGGGCTACTTTCGTTTCATCAATATGAGCCATTTTTCATACCCCCCAAAATAAATTTCGTGTGTGCGTGGTGGTCCGGCCGGCAATGCGGATGATCCAGAAAAGAAAGGCCCCCTTCAAGAAAAGTTAAGAAGAGGGCGAGGCTCCTTAACTTATCTTCCAAGCTTGGCGCTTGCTGGAATTAGCACAGTATTCCCAAAAAGAATCTGTTGCTGAGGTTTCCTCGGGCCAGTCCCTCCCCCTCTCTTGATAAGCTGTATAGAAATAATTTGTTAAAACTATGATAAATAATATTATTCAGATTTGTGAACTTATATTTTCGGCATTTCAGCTGCTTTTCGGGCAAAACCGATTCGGATAGGGTATGATAATAGAAAAAGTGTGTTAAGGGTGTGAGATTGTGCCAGAGACAGATGTATCCAAGTTTGAGAAGAAAATCGAGGTGCGGAACATCCGCTTTGAAGACATTGATGATATTATGGCATTGTCGAAAAAATGTTTTCCGGGGATGGAGCCGTGGAAACGCGAGCAGCTGGAAAGCCATATCCGGATTTTTCCGGAAGGGCAGTTTTGCGTGGAATACGAAGGGAAAATCGTCGGTTCCTGCTCCAGCTTAATTGTCAATTTCGATGAATACGAAGACCAGCATACATGGGATACGATCACTGCGAACGGCTACATTACCAACCATAATCCGCACGGGCTCAACCTGTACGGCATTGAAGTGATGATCGACCCGGAATACCGGCGCATGAAGTTCGGGCACCGTTTGTATGAGGCACGGAAAGAGCTTTGCCGGAAAATGAACCTTCAAAGCATCATCATTGGCGGCCGCATTCCGAATTACAGCAAATATAAAGACAAAATGACCCCGCGCGAATACGTGGAAGAAGTCGAGATGCACAATATTTATGACCCGGTTCTGTCCTTCCAGCTGCTTGAAGGGTTCCAGATTATGCGGATCAACAGGCAGTATTTGCCGGATGATACAGCATCCGCTTCATTTGCAACGCTTATGGAATGGCATAACGTCGATTATTTGCCGAAGTCCCGCCGTGTCTATCATGCTTCGTTCCCGGTCAGGATTACAGCGATCCAATATATGATGAAAAAAATTGATTCCTTCGATGATTTTGTCAGACAGGTAGAATATTATGTCGATGTGGCCGCGGATTTCGGTTCTGATTTCGCCGTTTTTCCGGAAATTTTCACCACGCAGTTGATGTCCTACCTGGAAGAAAAACGCCCTGACCAGGCAGTACGCCGGCTTTCCGGGTACACAGACCAATATATTGAACTGTTTACAGAGCTTGCCGTACGCTACAATGTCAACATTATCGGCGGGTCCCATTTTGTGGAAGAAGACGGGGGCATTTACAATGTCGCCTTTTTGTTCCGGCGCGACGGGACGATTGAGAGGCAGACCAAACTCCATATTACGCCAAATGAGCGGAAATGGTGGGGGATCGCGGAAGGAAACGAACTCAATGTATTTGATACGGATTGCGGGAAAATTGCGATTCTGATTTGCTATGATATCGAGTTTCCGGAGCTGGCCCGTGTCGCTGTCGACCACGGTGCGAACATTATTTTTGTCCCGTTTTGCACGGACGACCGCCAGGCCTATTTGCGCGTCCGCTACTGCGCGCAGGCGCGGGCCATTGAAAACCAGGTGTACACCTGTATTGCGGGAACAGTCGGCAACCTGACCCACGTGGAAAACATGGATATCCAGTATGCCCAGTCCGGGATCTTTTCCCCCTCCGATTTCGGCTTTGCCCGGGACGGCATTGTCGGAGAATGCGATCCCAATGTCGATACCGTTGTTGTCGGCGATGTCGATCTTGAGAAACTGCGCCGCAACCGCAACAGCGGCTCCGTCCGGCAACTGGCCGACCGGAGAAGAGATTTGTATCAGATTAAGATCAACACCAGGTCCTGAGCATGACGGACTGGACGCAAGACCGGCCGGGCAGCCGCCAAGTGCCTGAACGGCTGCTTGGAAAACCCGGATACCGCATCAAAAAACCGCTTAGAGGATGGAAGCTCTAAGCGGTTTTTCATGATTCAGGCGATCTTCAGTACGGCCATCAGACTGGTCATCAGCACAATGCTGATCAAAATGGACAAAGAGTTCAATGTGCTGGACATGGCGACATTGCCGCCGCATTTCTGGGTAAATGCCGTGCAGACGGCGGAAATCGGCGCAAACGCGATAATCACGAGCACGAGCCGTACCTCAAGCGGCAGTGGCAGCAGGAAATAAAAGAATGCTGCAAACAGGATGGCCATTCCGTAACGGATGATGACGGCTTTTAAGATGCCTGAAACCTGGCTTTTTTCGAGCCGGAGTTCAAAACCGATCCCGATCATCAGCATGGCCAGAAAGCCGTTTGCCTGCCCGACGATTCCGGTAAATGCAGTCACGCCTGTCGGCAATGTAATATGCAAAAGCGACAGCACGAGCATGATCAGATAGGTATCCATCGGGATGGATGAAAACATTTTTTTAGGTAAGATGCCGCATTTGTTCTTTCGTTGTTGGCAACGGCGGAAGCAATCGAATATGTGCCGCCCGTGCATAAAACCGAATTGCCGGCATCGAACAGGCAAGTTGCCACTACGCCAACGGGCCCCAGGAAATTTTGTACATAGGGGAGTGTAAAACAGCCAATATTATAACCGGAATAATTGATCATGTTAAAGGCTTTTTCCGTATGGGTACGGCGCCAGGAAACGATATAGCCGGTTGCAATCATCACCAGATTGCAAAAGACGCCGATTGCAACAAGCATCAGCAGCGAAGTTTCAAGGGAGAGTTTTTCAAAATTTGTAATCACGGCGCATGGCAATGTAATGTTTAAAACCATGCGGGAAACCAGCTGAAAATCATCCGGCTTAAAAAATCCAATCCGCTTCAAAATGTAACCGAGCACAATGATCAAAATAAACGAAGCGGCTTTCGTCAACACAACACCCACATTTTTCCCAGCTTTCTTTTTGATCTAATTTCATTAAAAAACAATGAGAAAGAAACGGCAAGGAAAATTTTTGGCAACAACTTTTTTTCGGGTAATGTGCCGGTTCTTTTTTTTCCTTAAAATAAGGATGGAAAAAGACTTTTGGATTCAGGCATGGGAGCGGGCGATTAAAAAGGATTTGTAAATTCAATTTGTGAACACTATATAAAGTGTTGATCTTGCATGGCTATTGTGATCCCGGCAACGCATATAAAAAGTCCTCTTTGGCGATGTGAAGGATCTCGAAACGGGGATCCGGACCAAACCAAGAGGACCATTTTTTGAGAATCTTTTTGTAAGAAGAGGGACTTGCGGCTATTCATGTGAGCAGAGAAAAACGGGAAATTTACTTTTTTAAGAATTCAACATCTGCCCTTGTGTCAAGCAAATCACGATTGAGGATATCCAGTTTTTTGTCAATTTTTCTGACCTGTTCTTTAATTTCTTTTTGGCCTTCTTCTAAAGACGCCGTTCTCGTTTCCAGTGCCTCCATTCTGCTTTCCAGTGCCCCCATTCTGCTTTCCAGCGCACTCATCCGTTCGGACAGATTTTTTTCCACGGATTTAATTTGGTCCGATAGTTCATGGATGGCCTGCAAAATCACATTCTGGTCAATTCCTTTATCCACTTTTTCACCTCCCTCATACGACAAATTATACGATATTTTTTGCCATGGGTCTATGGAAAACAAATGCCTGGAAAATTCGGTTTCAGGCTGCATGGCGCATCGTATGAATAGTACTCCGGCATTGAAAACGCATGCGATACAAAAATAAATGAACTTCTCATGTCCATATTCTCTGTATTTTTCAATGGCAGGCTGTTTCTGTGGGGAGTGAGTTTCAACCAACGATAATGAAGAAATTGAGTGATCGTTTTCGAAAAAACAATTTTCTCATCGAATTTTCTAAAGATGAATTCACCCGTATCAGAAGAAAGAGAACCTCCATCATTTGATAAATTATTTTGACGATTGAAATTTAGCGTTATTTGTGGTAAAGTAGCCAAATATATGAATCCTCTCTGATGGTTATTTCGTGGATGTTTTAACCTTATCAGAAATGGATTCTTTTTGTATTTATTTGATACATGGCCAGTTTAGCTGAATACCTTGATAGATATGGGATTTGGTGTTATCAAGGAAATTCTGTGAATCATTCTAGGAAAAACCACAACAATTAAAAAGCATACGCATTTTTACACAGATTGGAGTTGCAGCAGTCTATGGAGAACCAAAAAAAGACGGTGCAGGGCAGTGTGAAGTTTGCCCAGCAGCACCTGGCAAATGAGAGGACATTTCTTGCATGGATCCGCACAGCCATTTCCATTATTGGGGTTGGTTTTTTAACGACTTCCTTGCACTTCACCATAAGGATCGCCTCCAGTCCATATATTAATACACTCGCCATCCTTTTGGGCATTTTCGCATGTGTGATCGGATTTATCACTGGAATTACGGCGGCGTTGCAGTACGCAAGGAAAAGAAGAGAGATCGAGAAGGGTATTTTTGTTCCGGCAAATTTTTCTGTTCATTTTCTTACCATTATCTTCACTGTACTCATTTTTATGATTTTTGTGTACCTCATGTCTTTGCTGGTTATGTAATGTTGTTGTTCTGAGTATAATTCATGGTGGTTCCTCCTTCAATAAAGTTCAATTATCTCTCATTTACTCGCATATTCTCCAAATTTCATAGGTATTTGATTTACACCTAATCGTTGTCACACCTCTAAATAGATATAAGCAGAATTTTCTTGCAGGGTAAGGTCCATCCTAACAACCAAATTGGATATATTTGGTAAACGAAAAGGTATAACCGTGCATAAAATCTCCACACAACTCACGGTCGCTCACCCTCCTATGTCTCCCAGGATCGGGGCCCACACATTCCTTCGTCCTGCGTATCCATGAGGTGGAGGCCGGATATGCTCCTCGACTGGGTCATAATGCCCGAATGGAATAAATAAACTCCGGCTCTGCACTATTGGTGTTTTTATTCGGAATAAAGCTGTATTTAAGAGCTACCTTGCTTTTTTAAGCTACCTGTAATGTTTCTATTTGAGGCAATCCTTGCAATAATTTTGCCCCATCAAAATCGCATTGCTTGTTGCCAATGGCAAATAGGACACGCAATAACTTACAACACAAGGCTATGAGTGACTGCTGTTTCTTCAACGGGTGTTTAGGGCGCTTTGTATAATATTGGTGCAGGGCTTTAAACGCCGGATTGTGCACAACCAGCGGGCGAATTGCCAGATACAAGGCTCTTCGAAGCCTCTTTCTTCCCCGTTTGGTGATGGTTGTTTGCCCTTTAAACTTCCCTGAACTATGTTCTTTCAATGAGAGCCCTGCTAAATTTACAAGCTGTTGGGGGTGGCTATACTTTGTAATGTCACCCACCTCAGCGAAAAATAAAGCGACTGTGGTCTTTCCCAGGCCTGGGATAGCCATCATTTGCCTGGCTCCCGGTAGATCTTCTACCAGGCTTTCCAGTTCTTGATCCAACTGTTGGATTTGTTGATTGTAAAGCTCATACTGCTCAAGCAGGCAGTCTATTTCCCGTTTGGCAAACTTCATGCCAACTTGAATGCCAATACTCTTTCTGGCTGCTTCCACAAGCTTTGTTGCCTTTTTGATGCCGACACCTCTTTTAACCTGTGTCTTCCATTTCTCAAGCACTTCTTCAGGAGTCATTTCCTTGATTTGTGAAGGAAATGGAAAACTTTTTAAGGTACAAAGGGCCGCTTTGCCTTCCCAGTCTTTAAATACGTCAAAAAACTCCGGAAAGTAGCGCTGAATAACGTTTTGAATACGGCCATCTGTGATCATAAGCTGTTTAACGAGCTGATCTCTTAATTTGGCGCCTTCTCTCAGTTCGGCATAAATGCCGTCCAGGAGATTGGGTACGGAGTATCGCCCGTCCTTAATCAGCTGTGCAATCACTTTGGCATCTTTCGTATCATTTTTCGTTGGCGAATTGTCATCCAGCTCTTTGCTTTTCTTGACGTGCATCGGGTTGACCAAAACAAAATCATAACCCTTAGCCTTAAGAAAATAGGCAAGGCTCAGCCAAAAATGCCCTGTTGGTTCAACCCCGAAAATCACATGGTCTTTATGGTTCTGTTTTCTTAGTCTTTCCATCCAATCCAACAGGGTTTGAAAGCCATGAAATCGATTTTCAAAGATCAGACGTTTGCCAAACTCAATGCCTCTGTCATCCTGCGCTCGTGCGACATGTTTGTCCTTCGCTACATCAATGCCGATAATGAGCGTTGATGGTATGTGTAAAATTTTACTCGAAGGGGCAGATGAGTGGAAAAAAATGGGAAGACGCTCTATCATTTAAATGTACGCTTGTGGGCGAATACATTTAGAAAGAGGTCTTCCTATGGATATTATATCAATAATTGCTAGATTATTAAAGGATAC
>Ga0207807_1000131_pt1 | contig 18166 bp, 21 predicted proteins | sample HigsolmetaGSP15D_FD_184843 | JGI IMG/M metagenome (GOLD analysis project Ga0207807, IMG submission 184843) | High solid enriched microbial communities from the Joint BioEnergy Institute, USA - SP1-5-D (SPAdes) | ecosystem: Engineered > Bioreactor > SSF (Solid state fermentation) > Aerobic >... | reverse complement strand
CTCATACTGAATCTGGAGCGCAAGCTCAGGGTTCTTTTTTTGAAATTTTTACATAACACTATTTTATATTTTGATAATCGGAATTTGGCTTGTATCTGACCAAATTTGATTCGTTCAGCAAGCCCTAATTTAGGTATAAACAATCATTTGAAAATTTCAAGAAAAAAATAAGCCGAATTTCGCCAGTATATGTAGAAATAACGGGAGTTGCCCTTTTTCCGGTATGAAAGAGGGTTGCTGAATAACAAAAAGGACGCTGATCACTCGCCGAACTTTATAAAACGTGCAAAGAAACAGAAGCCAAATGTAAACCAAAATTGTTCAACAAGCCCGAAAATACAAAAAGCGGGGAACCATTTCCCCGCTTTTTGAAACAGATGATTGGCGGGCCTTGCCAATCAGAGTATTTTCCTCCCCAATTGTCCGAGCGCATAGTGGATGCTGTGCTGCAACGTCTGGAAGCAGTCAAACTGGCTGAAATCAAGCCCGGAAGAAGAAATTGTCATGCTCATGGACGGCGATATACCGACAAGGATCGTCTGCGTGCCAATTAAGGAAGATGCCTTTCCGATATTTTCAATAAACTGGATGCTGTGCGGATCGTCTTCCACATCGAGCGCCGTTAAATCAAGCACCAAATACTTTGCTTTGTACTGCGGCAAATTTTTCAACGTTTTTTCTATCAGTTCTTCGGCACGTTCATCGTCATATTTCCCGATTAACGGCACGACGACAATGCCGTCCAAAATCGGAATAATCGGTGATGACAGCTGCTTGACGAGCTCTTTCAGTTCCCGCGTCTTATCTTCGACGAGCGCCTCCAGCTGAATGATCTGCTCGGCTTCCTTTTTCCGCGCCAGCTGGTGAATATTATGTGACACCGTGATATCCGATGGGAAATACTCAATGATCGTGGAGTCATGGCCTTCGATCTGATACCGGACGACTTTATACCATATATTTGTATGGAGCAACCCGGTAAAAATACCAGCATAGTGGGCAGGCAGAAAATTGCTGCCCGTTTTCTTCCCCTGGGCCGCATTGATTTTATGCTCCCAGCTGTCTTTCAGCTCAATCGTCAATGTCTTCTGATCAAAGTCCATGTCTTTCATCACGGCTCGTCCCCAGCCCGCTGATGCGTAAGTAGTGGTAATGAGTTCAGACGCCTTTTTCACATCGAAATCTTTGATTTTATTAAAATAATCGGCAACGAGCAATCCTTGGCGGAAACCCGCTGTCTCAAAGACAACATTGGATGCTTCTTCCCCGGATATTTCTTCAATTGTAGTAAACAGATCGCGCATCGCAGTCGGAATCCAGAAAAGGACTGCATCTTCCCCTTCAAAAATGAATCTGCCTTTGTCCAATTCCCATTCAAATTGAAGACCGCCCACATGTATATTCGGATGTTCGCTCACAGAATATCCCCTCTATTATGTACAATGAATTGTATTATTATTATACCGGTTCAGTTTTCTTGCGTCTATTGATACGGGTTCTGTATGTGACAAAATTCACGTGTTTGCCGGAAAATGTGCTCAGCCTTGCTTTCAAAGAAATTGGCTTATACGAAAAAGGCGGGATTGCCCCGCCGTCCATCTTAATCTCCAAAATTGACATTATGGTAAACTTGCTGGACATCTTCCAAATCTTCCAGCACATCAATCAGTTTTTCGAATTTCTCCCGGTCCTCATCCGGCAATGTGACTTCGTTTTGCGGCAACATTGTCAATTCAGCAACGGTAAATTCCGTAATGCCGGCATTTTCAAAAGCTTCCTGAACCGCGTGAAACTGGTCCGGCTCCGCGTAGACAATGACGGCGCCGTTTTCTTCAAAGACATCGCGGACGTCAATATCAGCCTCAAGCAAAAGCTCCAGCACTTCATCTGCTGTTTTCCCTTCAATGCCAAAAACTGCCGTTTTATCAAACATATACGCTACTGAACCGCTCACCCCCATATTGCCGCCGTTTTTCCCGAAAGCGGCGCGCACTTCGGATGCGGTCCGGTTGACATTGTTCGTCAACGTATCGACAATGATCATCGAGCCGCCCGGTCCGAAGCCTTCGTAACGCAGCTCGTCATAGTTTTCATCGGCGCCGCCTTTTGCTTTTTCAATCGCGCGGTCAATGATCGCTTTCGGCACGCTGTATGTTTTGGCGCGCTCGAGCACCATTTTTAATGCGCTGTTTGCCACCGGATCCGGCACACCCTGTTTCGCAGCAACATAGATTTCGCGGCCGAATTTCGCATAAATGCGGCTCGTATTGGCATCCCTTGCTGCTTTTTTATCTTTTATATTATTCCATTTGCGTCCCACTGGGATCACTCACTTTCAACAAAGATTCGAATGCTTCCGTACTCGCCCATTGTTGAATTATACACCAAAAGCCTTCCGGTGGGGTAAAATTTTTTGGTTTTTGTTTCTTACTTCCGTTTCGTCCGTATCCCGGAACCCGTTGCCACAACCAGGCCGCCGAGCACATCTGCAATTAAATCGGTCATGGTATCCTTGTTCCCGCCGCCCTGCAAAGTGGTGCCAAAGAATTGATCGCCCGAGAATTCATAGATCTCCCACAGCACACCGCCAAGCGCGGCAAACCCAAGCACAAACAAAAATACAAACCAGGCGGAGACCCCCTTGCCCGCATCCCGGCGCACCAGCCGTTCATAAAGTGCGATAGCAGCAAATCCGAGAAGGACGCCGCTCACAAAATGCAAAAAGGTGTCCCACCAACCTAAGCCGTACCAGCCGCGGATCGATCCAAAATATTGGGAGCCGGTTAAAAAAAGAAAATAAGAAATAACAAGGGGCAGGTGGAACCGGAGGCGCGGAATCCACGAAAGGATAAGCGGAATTGCGCCGCAGATCACCCCGCCAAGCGCGACCGCAGCCTTCCAAGACGCGCCGGCCGTATATTGCATGGCGCACAAAACAGCCATCCACAGTACATAAACCAAGCTGATTCCAAACACAATTTTCCGGTCCATATTCACACTTTCCTTCTTCTTATACATTTTGTTTCCTGAATCCAGTATATACCGCGATCAGCATCCCGCCAAAAAATCCGGCCAATAAGTCCACCATTGTATCGGTATTGCCGCCGCGCTGCATCGTATGGGAGGCAATCACATCCCCGATAAATTCATACATTTCCCAAAGAACGCTCCCTGTTATCGCAAGCCCGAGGGCAAACAATGCGGGAATCAAGCGCGACATGCCCCGCCTTGCCGCCTCCGGAACCAGTATTTTATACAGCGTAACGCCGATACAAGCTGTAAAAATGCCCTTATAAAAGTGAACGGACGTGTCCCACCACGAAAAACGCCCGTAAAATCCGGCGATCGAACCGAGGCAGATGGAGCAAATCACGAAAATATACCAGCCAATAATCGAGGGCGTATTGATCCGGTTATGTTTTAAAAATAATAAGCCGAGCGGCAGCGCACTTAACACAATCCCGCCGGCCGCAATTCCCCAGCGCAACGTATCATGCTTAAAAATAAAATAGACCATAAGCCCGGCCAACAGCAACATCATGCCGGTACTGAGCAGTATAATGATGATGCGTTTCACCTTTCCACCCCGTTCTGTTTCTTTTCCAAAAATAGGATGCCCTTTCTTTTTCCATTTCATCCAGAAATCAATAAAGACGTGCAGAAATTCGTCCATCAAAACATGGGGGCAGGGGATAAAAACATCAACCCGTTTTCCTTCAGCGGCGTTGCCGGCGAAGAATCAATAAACGGCAAAAAGTTTTTGGGTGCCATTGGTTTAACAAAAGATGAATCTGCCGTGACCCCTTCGCTGCCTGTTTTTGAAGACCTGAAAAAACACAAAAAAGAGATACAATCTTACGCAACCCTTTTAGTCGTGCCGTGCGAATTTAAAAAGTAGACGGCGGGCCATATATCCGCCTTTCCTGTCCAGTTACCGCCATGTGCGGACAGAAAAGGTGGGCACGGGTTTTAAGCGCATGCACATTTTGCTTTTCAGTGCATACAAAAAAGACGTTGAAGCACAACCCAACGTCCTTATGATTTGTTTGGCCTTTTTCAGCGTGCCTGTGTTTCTTTTTCGCGGCCGTTTTCATCTGCAAAATCTTCGTGGTGCGTAGAATACATGGCCATCGGTTCTGCATCCGGGCACATATAGCGGACGGCGCTGTTTAAAGCAACCGGGCCTTCCGCAAACCCCCCGGCAATCAATTTTAATTTGTGCGGGTAAATTGCCGCATCCCCTGCCGCGAAGATCCCGGGTATATTCGTTTCCATCGCGCCATTGACCTCGATCCGCTCGTCTTTCATTTTAAGACCCCAGTTTAAAATGCCACCATAATCGCCCTGAATGCCGTGGTTCACGACAACTTCATCGGCTTCAAGCCATATTTCTTCGCCCGTCCCGGCGTGTTTCACCGCAACGCGTTCGATCCTGTTGCCAGTCCCGTGCAGGGCTGAAATGCAGTAAGGGATAAAAAGGCGTGCATTTTTCACCATTTCGGACACATCGTATTCATGTCCGCTGAATGCTTCCCGCCTGTGGACGATCGTAATGCTTTCGGCGATCCCGGCCAGTTCGTTTGCCCAGTCAACTGCCGCATTTCCGCCGCCGGAAATCAGCACCCGCTTGTTGCGGAAGCGATTTAAGTCGTCGACGGCATAATGGAGATTGCCGGATTCATAGCGTTCTGCCCCCGGAATATCAAGCTTAATCGGTTTAAAAATGCCCGCCCCGACGGTGAGGATAACCGTTTTTGTCAGGTGAAGGCCGCCGTTTTCCGTGCTTAACATCAAGATGCCGTCCGGGCGCCGCTTTAAACCGGATACATGCTGATGAAAAAGGATCGTTGGCGAAAAAGTTTCCGCCTGCCGGATCAGTTCCTTCACAAGATCCCCGCCTGTTATTTTCCGGATCCCGCCAATATCCCGCAATGTTTTTTCCGGATAAAACATCGAGATTTTTCCGCCCAGCTGGCCGCTAGACTCCAGCACTTTCGTCTTTAATTTCCGCATGCCGCTGTAAAACGCCGTAAACAAGCCAATCGGCCCGCCGCCAATAATGGTTACATCGTAGATTTCATGGTCCAATGCCAAGATCCTCCAATCCCGCTCATAAAAAAAGTGGCTACGCCATTTGTGCGCGTACTTCTTTATACGGTTTAATCAAATCATAGGAAAGGCAAACCGGTTTTTTGCACCTCGGATCAAGCGCAATTTGGGCATCCAATCCGAAACATTCCCGCATCATTTCCGCTGTCACCACAGCTTCGGGGCTGCCCTCGTAAAGGATTTCGCCATCTTTCATGGCAACGATATGGTCCGCAAAACGGGCGGCCTGGTTTAAATCGTGCAGCACCATTACGATCGTGCGGTGCTCCATTCTGTTCAGCTCCTGCAAGAGTTCCAGCACTTCCAGCTGATGGGACAGGTCCAGATAGGTTGTCGGCTCATCCAGTAAAATCATTTCGGTATCCTGCGCAAGTGCGAGCGCAATCCAGACCCGCTGCCGTTGCCCGCCCGAAAGCGCATCCACAGGACGGTCTTTCAATTCTTCCGTCCCGGTCATTTCAAGGGCCCGGTGAATGGCTTTCCAATCTTCACGATTCAGCTTTCCAAACCTTTTTTGGTGCGGGTACCTGCCATAAGATACAAGTTCCGAAACCGTCAGTCCTTCCGGCACACTTGGAGACTGGGGCAAAATCGCAAGCTTTTGCGCAATTTTCTTTGTTGATTGTCTTGCCAGTTCTTTTCCATCCAAATAAACGGACCCGTTTTTCGGAAAGAGAATGCGCGCCAATGCCTTCAGCAAAGTGGATTTGCCGCATCCGTTCGGGCCGATGATCGCCGTCATTTTTCCGGCTGGTATATTTAAATTTAAGTTTTTAATAATTTCATGATCTCCATAGGCAACTTTTAAATTTTCTGCACAAAGCTTTGGCATCTCAGTTCCTCCTATGAATCTGGCATTAAATGAAAATGATTCTTAATATCAATTTCATTCTATAAGGTTTTCAAATAGGTGTCAAATCGATTTTTCACCGGCAATCTCCAGGTTTTTCCGCAATTTAAGCATTTCCTGCTGTCCTTCCTTTACTTTTGAAATTTTGCAAATTTTTTTCGGAGGAAAGGCTCTCCTTTTTTGGGCCTTTCCAGTTGGAATAAGGGTGTTCTTCCCCCGTATCCGCATGATGCCGGGTTTGGAAACATCCATATGTTCTTCCCGCAGCCAAAGCCGTCCATGCAACATGGACGGCAGGCCGTGAAAATCATTATTTGATCGTTTTTAACACATCCTGGATCATCTCTCTGTTTGCAATCGCGCCGGAGTAAAGCCAGCCGGTATCAGCGGAAAACTCAGCCACATGGTGTTTCTTGACGGCAGGGATGCTTTTCCATAATGCATTGTCCAGCTCTGTTGCGCGGGTTTTATCGCTGTTAATCAGGAAAATATAGTCTGCATCCAGCTCGGTTAATTTTTCAAGCGAGATGGCATTCCAGTTACTGGTTGCTTTTGCAGAGATTTTATTTACAACAGCCGGCACCTTCAAGCCCAAATCATTGTATAGGACGTCTCCGCTTGATACATTTTTCGATACGATAAAGAATTTATTGTTCACAAGCCAGATTGCAGCGGCAGAAGGCGCATTTTCTTTTTTTGCCAGTTGTGCTTTTGCTTTCTTGGCTGTTTTTTCATAATCTGCGAGCACTTGTTTTGCCTTTGCTTCCTTGTTCAACACTTTCCCAACAGTAAGCAGTTCTTTTCTCCAGTCACTGTTTTGCTTTTTGCTTACGACAAAGGTCGGAGCGATTTTGCTATATTGTTCATACTTCCCGCCTTCCACCATGCTGGCATCGTCAATCAGGATTAAATCCGGCTTGAATTTTTGCACTTGTTCATAAGGCAGGTCGTAAGAAATAGCCGGTACCCCTTTCAGTAAATCGTCCTGCAAATATTCCTGAATGCCGTTGCTGACACTCCATTGTGCGACAGGCTTCACCCCGAGCGCAACAAGATGGTCTTCCAAATAAGTCGCAATGACGCGTTTCGGATGGGCCGGCACTTTTACTTGATGCCCCACGGCGTCTGTTACCGTCCGGGTTTTCGCCCCGCCGGCAGGCTTGTTTCCGTCTCCATTTCCAACCTGGCTGTTCCCGCAGGCAGCAAGGGCAACGGACAGAAAGACAATCCCGCATATTTGGAAAATCTTTTTTAATTTTAGATTGTAAGACATTTTCATCCCCCTGGCATTATGATAAAATATTGTAGATAGATAAATGATAATGATTATCAACGTCAATTAAAACGAAAATTTTTCATTCTGTCAATCTTTTTTCTTTTTGAACAAAAAATTTTTTAACCGTATCGAAAGAGAAGGAAGGAAGTCTGGGATGGCAAAACCGCACACAAGTAAAGCGGCACACCGCGGGCAGGATCAACCGTATAAAAAACGACTGGCTTATTTTATCCTCGGCTTCGGGTGGATTTTTATCATTCTTGCCGTCGCAGGTTCCATTCAATTGGGTGCATCGAATATCAACTATACAACGGTATGGAAAAGTTTGTTTTTTTATGATGCAAACAACCCGGCCCATGTCATTATCCATGAATTGCGGCTGCCGCGTGCCATTGCCGCTTTATGCGTCGGTGCCGGGCTGGCCGTTTCCGGTTCGGTCATGCAGGGAATGACGCGAAATCCGCTCGCATCCCCGTCTATTTTGGGGGTAACCTCGGGATCCCTTTTTCTTATGGCGATTGCCTATGCTTTTTTTCCGGGCATTTCTTACAAGAGCCTGATTTTCATATCTTTTGCCGGAGCCGGTTTGGGGGCGGCCCTCGTTTTTTTAATCACAGCTTTATCCAGAGGCGGGAACACCACTGTGAAGCTGGCGCTTGCCGGATCAGCCGTTACTTCTCTGCTTAGCGCCTTATCTACGGCGATCGGGCTTCGTTTCAACATATCAAAAGATTTGAGTTACTGGTATGCAGGCGGCGTGAGTAGTGTGCAATCCAGCCAACTCAAGTATGTGATTCCGGCCATCATTGCCGGTGTGATCATCGCCATTGCCATTTCGCGCGCCGTCACCATTTTAAGTCTCGGGGAGGAAATCGCAAAAGGACTCGGTCAAAACACGGTATTTGTTTATATAGCAGGCATTGTGGCCGTTCTTTTGCTGACAGGGGCGGCTGTATCCATTGCCGGGATGATCGGGTTTGTCGGATTGGTCATCCCGCACATTACCCGCTTCCTTGTCGGATCGGATTATAGTTTGATCATCCCTTGTTCAGCGATTCTCGGCGCCCTTTTGTTGATCATTGCCGATGATGCTGCAAAAATGATCAATGCCCCTTTTGAAACACCAGTAGGCGCAGTAACCGCCATCATCGGCGTCCCATTCTTTCTCTATTTGGCACGAAGAGAAGGGGGCGGATTGTAGTGGAAAAACGGCTTGCAACCGACAAACGGAAATTCAGCATGCTTTGCGCTGTCCTGCTTGTTTTGCTGGCCGTCCTCTTTTTTGCCAGCATCCGGACAGGCACAATGAATATTCCGTTCCCGCAAATATGGTCTGCCTTTTTCGGCAGTGATGTTGGCAACCAGCGGATGACCCTGTTTGAATTCCGTCTGCCCCGGATCGTGCTCGCGATGCTAATTGGCGCCGGAATTGCCGTTTCAGGCGGCATTCTCCAGAGCATTTCCAGAAACCCGCTTGCAGATCCCGGCATAATCGGCGTGAATGCAGGGGCAAGCTTTTCCGTAGTATTATATACATTCTTTTTTAAAGGCACGGCCTTTCTTTCCGGGGTAGTTTCTGTTTTTGTCATGCCGTTTTTTGCATTAACCGGCGCCTTTTTTTCGGCGGTCCTTGTCTATTTGCTTGCCAAAAAAGGCGGAAGCGTGGCGCCCGCTCGTCTTGTCCTGACAGGGATTGGTTTAAATGCGGCTTTTAATGCGGCAACAACAGTCCTGCAAATGAAAATGGACCCCCAGGATTTCACAAAAACGCTGACCTGGATATCTGGAAGCATTTGGGCGACAAACTGGGATTATGTCCTTGTCACTTTGGCCTGGATGGTTGTTCTGCTTCCATTTGCGGTATACAAAGCCCGTTACTTGAATATTATGCGCCTGGAAGAGCCGGTAATCACAGGGCTCGGGGTGCCGCTTGAAAAAGAAAGGCTGAAACTTCTCGGGACCGCGGTCGGGCTGGCCGGGTGCTGTGTAGCGGTCGGGGGCGGCATTACGTTTCTCGGCCTGATCGCGCCCCACATTGCCCGCGGGATCATGGGGACAAAGCATGAATTTTCCCTGCCTTTAACGGCGCTGATTGGCGCAAACATTTTGCTGCTGGCCGATACAGTCGGGAGAGTCGTGATGCCTTCAATGGAACTGCCGGTCGGGATTGTCATTTCAATCCTCGGCGCACCGTATTTTATTTTTCTGTTGATGCGGACAGCATAATCGTAAGGCAACATGGAAGCCCCCTTATTCCATCCATTGGCAAAATTTGCACATGCCCGGGGTGGAAAGATATTTACAATTTTTAAATTTTTCGCTACGATAACAACAGTGATAAAAAAGGAAGGCTGATTTAATGATATTCGGGCTTGATCCATCCATGTTGGCACTGTTGGTCGGTTTTGGGTTTTGTGCAGCTTTTATTGATTCTGTTGTCGGCGGGGGCGGCCTGATTGCCCTGCCTGCACTGCTGTTTACCGGGCTTTCGCCGTCTGCAGCGGTTGCCACCAACAAACTTGCGGGAACAATGGGATCATTTACAAGCACATTTGTATTTTACCGTTCCGGAAAACTGGATCTATCTTCCATTTATAAAATGTTTCCGCTCACGTTTTTCGGTTCGATGCTCGGCGCCTACACCGTCCATCTGATTGATCCGGATGTATTAAAACCATTGATGCTGATCATGCTTGCCGCAGTCGGCATCTATACGGTGACGAAGAAAGACTGGGGAAAAATCATGGCGTATAAAAAGTTATCCGCCAGCCGGCTGATTTTGTTTACAGCGCTCATTTTTCTGATCGGTTTTTACGACGGATTTCTCGGCCCAGGCACCGGTTCCTTTTTAATGTTTGCCTACCTCATGATCGGGTTTGACTTTTTAAAAGCAGCCGGGAACGCGAAGTTTTTAAATTTTGGCAGCAATATTTCGGCCCTCCTTATGTTTATCTTTTTAGGGCAGGTCCATTATGCCTATGGGATTCCGATGGGCCTCGGGCAAATCGCCGGTTCCATCATCGGCTCGCGGTTTGCGATTAAAAAGGGGAGCAGCTATGTGCGCGCCCTGTTCATTGCCGTCACATTTTTGCTGCTGGCGAAAAATACATATGATTATGTACATGCGTTTCTTTTCGGTTGACAAAGATGAAGGATCACGTTTTTGCCATGGTACAGAGGGATCAAAACCCGGGGGATGCTTTTTGCGCAGCTCGCCGGGATTTTTTATGGGAGGTGTTTGAAATGAACAAATCCTGGCTCATTGTGCTCGTTGGGGCTTTTTTCGAAGTCTTTTGGGTCATCGGGTTGAAACATGCAGATAACTTGCTGGAATGGATGGGTACGCTGATTGCCATTACCGCCAGCTTTTACGCACTCATTGCGGCAAGCAAGAATTTGCCGGTCGGAACGGTGTATGCCGTTTTTGTCGGGCTTGGCACAGCCGGAACGGTTTTCTCCGGAATCGTATTTTTCGGCGAACCGTTTAGTTTGATAAAAATCATTTTGATTCTCATTCTGCTGGCGGGCATTGTTGGCTTGAGGATGGTGGAAAATGAAAAAAGCAGCGGGGAGGCGGATTCTTGATGGCTTGGGCTTCTTTACTCATTGCAGGGTTATGCGAAATGCTCGGCGTAGCCGCCATGAATATGGTAAACCGCCGCCGCAATCTGCAGTCTATGCTGCTCATGGTGCTTGCTTTCAGCGGGAGTTTTTTGTTTATGTCATTTGCGATGCGGACGCTGCCGATGGGCACGGCCTACGCCGTCTGGACAGGCATCGGCGCAGCAGGGGGCGCAATTGTCGGTATGTTATTTTTCGGAGAATCGAGAGACTGGCGGAGAATTGTTTTTATTACGATGATTTTAGGCGCAGCGGTCGGCTTGAAGCTGGCATCATGACCGCCGCGCGGTGTCATGTATGGGTATCTTTCCTGGGCCGATGCCGCGCCAGGCTTTACTTTTGTTTTACTGTCTCCCTGAATTTTTCCGGCATCATGACCATGATGACTTCCCCTGTTACGACCACTTTATCTTCCGCAAATACTTCTGTGTCGATCCGGTACTTTTTCGGATGAATTTCGGTAACGGTTCCGATTGCCTTAAGCGGCACACCGAGCGGGGTAGGGTGCTTATATTCCACTTTTAATGTGCCGGTTACAAACCGCGGCGGCTCTGTTCCGTCGCCAAGTTCGTTGCCGTTTTTCCGGAGCACATACAGGGAGGCGGAGCCCGCGCTATGGCAGTCAATCAGCGATGCTACGATCCCGCCGTAGGCAAACCCCGGGATTCCCCCCATATATTCAGGAAGCGGCGTATAAATCGTGATGGTTTTGTCCCCCAGCCAGCCTGTGCGAAAATGATGGCCTTTTTCATTCAGCCGCCCGCAGCCGTAACAAGTAGCAAATGAATCGGGATAGTAATCCTGAACTGCCTTTGTAACTCTTTCCTCCATTTTCTCACCCCTTTTTATTCTATTTAAAATTATAATACATTTTGCACAAAATTTTAACGGCTGTATTTTTAGAAAGTTTTGCGTTATAAAAAGCACCGGCAACCAGATGTCCGGTGAAAATTTTTTTCTTATAAATTTTTCAGCTGCTGTTTTATTTTTTCCACTTCTGTCCGGCTCAAGCCGGTTTTTTCCACAATGAATTGAAGATCCATACCCTCCTGCAACATTTTGATGGCTGATGGAATCGTTTGTAACAATTCCTTTCTTTCTTCTTTTCTTCCTTCTTCTCTTCCTTCCTCTTTTCCCTTCCTATACCCGCGGTCAAAGTAGGAATTCGGCAGCTTCAATACTTGCTCTGCTTCGTCCGGGTCCAGCATTTTAATGTTTTCCATTACTTCCGCCTCCTCTTTTTCATTCAGTTTTAAATAAAAATCAAAGAAACCATATAACAGCCTCATTTTTGCAGGGTCGAGCTCCATCCGGGCCAGCACCCAATCTTTTCTTATTTTTCAGTTTTATTTTAAAGGACAAACGCTCGTGGCAGCCACACCAATTTTTTTGCCAAATACCATCCGCTTGTTCCCCCGGGACGGGAGGGGCAGATGCAAAACCATCATCTCTGCAGTCCGGCAATGCTAACTTTTTCCTTCCGGGACGCCCTGATGTAAAATAGAAGTACAAAATTGATCTTAACTGTTTTGCCATACAACTTAACCAAAATGGAGTTCAAATCTATACAGCAGAACAGGAAGTGGTGAAAATGCCTGCCATTTTATACGGGTTTATGTTATGCGGCCTGCTGGCGGGATTCGTCCTTTTCCGCAAGCGCCCTTTACCGCAAGCAACCGGCACAGCCGGGCGGGAAAAGATATCCGTTATTATTCCGGCAAGAAATGAAGAAAACACCCTGCCTGCCCTGTTGCATTCTTTAAACAGGCAAACAACCAAACCCGGTGAAATCATTGTGGTGGATGACCACTCCGAGGACAGGACAAAAGAAACAGCAGAAAAATTCGGCGTCACCGTCGTTTCTGCGCCTGATCTTCCGGATGGCTGGACCGGAAAAACGTGGGCCGTCTGGAACGGTTACGTGAAATCCACAGGGGATCTGCTTATCTTTCTCGATGCCGACACCCGCCTTGCTAAACATGCCATCAGCTCCCTCGTCACAGCACACAAACAGCAGGGGGGCGCCATCTCTGTCATTCCATACCACCATACTGAAAAATTTTATGAGAAACTGGCAATGGTTCTGAACCTGCTCGGGATTTTCTCATTCACCTCGCCGTTTGAACGCTTCAACCGGCAAAAAGGGCTTTACGGTGCCTGTATTTGTGTATCAAAAGAAGATTATGACAAAATTGGCGGGCATGGGAATATCCGCGCTGAAATGCTGGACGATCTGAACTTAGGCGCCCGTTTTCAACAGGCCGGCATTCCGGTCACCAATTTTACCGGAAGCGGGCTCGTCTTCTTCCGCATGTATCCCGGCGGTTTCAGGCAGGAGTTGCAAGGATTTGCAAAAGGGGCGGTGTTAAGCACATCAGCTATCCATCCTTTTACAATTGTGGCTGTCGTTTTCTGGATTCTTGGCCTGCTCATATCCGAGCTCGGCTGCTTTTCCGGCATCCCTTACTTTGTGGCAGGCTATTTGCTGTATGCCGCCCAAATCTATTATTTTAACCGGCATGCGGGAAACTTTGGCATCCTGCAACCTTTGTTTCACTTTTTATCCATGATTTTTTTCCTGACCATCATCCTGTATTCCTTTTATCAGTCCCATTTTCGTAAAAAAGTGCTTTGGAAAGGCAGATACATTGATGTGGGAAGGGGGCAAAACAAATGACTTTTTTATTGTCAGCACTTTGTTTTCTTTCGGGTTCGCTGATGTTTTCTTACTGGATCGGCCTGTTATTGAACATCAATATTCGCGAAACTGAAGATGGAAATCCCGGTGCAGCTAACCTTTGGAAAAAAGCCGGTTACAAATACGGGCTGCTTGGCATTGCGGGTGACTTCGGCAAAGGGTTTCTTCCGGTTTGGCTGATCATAAAATCCGGGGCGGCCCCATCGCATAAGGCATTGATTCCCATTGCCCTGGCGCCGATTGCCGGGCATGCCTTTTCCCCTTTTTTAAAAGGAAACGGCGGAAAAGGCCTTGCCGTAAGCTTCGGCGTATGGAGCGCATTGACCAAATTTCGCATATCCCTCACTTATGCAGTTATTCTTGCATGCTTTTATGTCCTGGCGAAGGTGGTGAAAAAAGGCAAAAAAACAACCAGCAGTGAAGACAGCCTGCAAACGGCAACCGGATTCCTGCTGCTGTCCCTCTTTCTTATTTTTCGAAGATTCCCTTCTTTTCTCTTATGGATCTGGCTGGGCAACTTTGTCATCCTGCTGTGGAAAAATAAAAAAGCGCTCATGCGTTTGAAAAAGGAAAGGGATTTCACCATGTAATGGCATACAAAAAAGCGGGGATCACTCCCGCTTTTTTGCCAGGGCCATCAGGTCTGTTTTTGCCGTTTTCTTTCCAAAATTGGTTTTCACCGTGCTGCAAATGATGTTCTATCCCGAAAATATACGCCGGCTCTGGTGCCGCGTTCACTGCAGCATGGGCGTCTAAAGGCAGATTACAGCTCGTCAAATCCGTTCAAATCGCTCACTTTCGTATAAGAACGGGACTTTTGTTCAAAGAAATCCGTTTTCGTTGCGTCGAAATTATCTGCATAGGCGCGGATCCATTTCATCGGATTTTCAACATGTTCCGGGTACAGCTCGCTTAATCCGATCATGCGCAGCATTTTATTGGCACGGTATTTGATAAAACCGGCCATTTCCTCAAGATCGATCCCTTCCACGCCCCGGAGCACGTATTCCGACCACTCGGTTTCCAAGTCAACGGACTCGCGGAACCGGGCATATACCCAATCGGAAAAGGCCGGCGTGTTCAATTCCGGATGTTCGGAAAGCACCGCGCGGATCAGTTCCGAAATAAAGCGCCCGTGCTCCAGCTCATCGCGGTTAATATAACTGATCATCGTCGATGTGCCGACCATTTTGTTCTGCCGCGCCAGATTATAAAAGAAAGCAAAACCGGAATAAAAGAACAACCCTTCCAGCAGTGTCGAATACACGAGCGTTTTCACAATATCTTCCACATCCGGCTGCTGGGCAAACGCATTGTATTGCTCCATTAGTTTTTTGTTTCGCTTTAGCAGCACCGGATCTTTCCGCCCGATTTCAAATGCTTCATTTTGTTTATCAAGGGACACGACGGACGATAAAATATAAGAATAACTCTCATTGTGGACAGCTTCCTGCTGGGCAATCACCGCCAAAATCGATTGGACGGACGGATCAGTCGCATACAGCGAAGCAAGCAAAATCGTCCTCGTTTGTGACGAATCGAGCGTTGCCAGCAGGCTGATGATTTTCAAAAACGTTTCCTGCTCTTTTTCCGATAACAGCGGGAATTGTTTCACATCTGTCGACATATTCACTTCATCCGACTGCCAGTAATTCCCCAACAACCGTTTATACGTTTTGTACCAGTGCGGATAAGCAAGATCATTCCAGTTTAAAATCCCGCTTGACTTCCCTCCGAATAAGGCAGTCGCTTTATTCGGGTGAACCGGATCCAACGTTTTCGCTTTTTCCAGCAAAGCGTTTGACATCTTCCAGCACTCCTTCTATCCATTTTTCCACTTCTTTTTCCTGGCTTCCCCTCGGAGACTGTTCAATTTTCAACGGTTCCCACGGACTGTTGTAAAATTTTGCAAGTTTGCGGGCGGCTAGGCAGAATAAATCATCACCGCCAAACTGCGTATCCCCCGTTCCGAACACAGCGACATTGGGAGGTTTCCAGCCAATTTCCAGCACAAAATCCTTCACTTCTTCAGGCGTGGCTCCCCGTTCCCATGTGAATGTCCCGACCAGGATCAAATCATAGTCGTGCGGCGAAAACGGCGGGGAAATGCCAATGGCGTGCATGTCCACCGCAATCCCGCGCGCCCTGCACCAGAATGCCAGCAGCTCCGCCGTTTCTTTTGTATTGCCGCTGTAGGACAAGTATGCAATCAGCACTTTCAACTTTGGCACCACTCGCATTCTTCCACTTCACTGGAGGTCGAGCGCACATAATAGGTCGTTTTCAAGCCGGACTTCCAAGCCTGCAAATGGAGATCAAGCAATACTTGCGCGCGGATATTATATGGCACATAGAAATTGAAAGAGATGCTCTGATCAATATGTTTTTGCCTTGCCGCATTCTGCCGGACGGACCATCTTTGGTCAAGTTTATAAGCCGAACGGCGGTAAATATTGTACGTCCGGTGGTTTAAATCAGGCGCTGTCACCGGAAATTTGTAATCCTTTTTTTCTTCCATATAATAAGGCTGGAAAACCGGGTCGATGCTTGCTGTCGAGCCGGCAATAATCGAAGTGGTCGCATTCGGCGCAACCGCCATTAAATACCCGTTCCGCAAGCCGTATTGTTTCACTTCTTCAGCAAGCGCTAACCAGCGTTCACTCGTGTAGCCTTTGCCGGTAAAATAAGCGCCGGTGCTCCACTTGCTGCCTGGAAATGCCGGATAGCTGCCCTTTTCCCTGGCTAATTCCATGCTGCTTTTAATCGCATAGTAGGCAATGTTTTCATACAGTTTATCCGCATATTCGACGGCTGCTTCCGTTTCCCATTCAATTCCTTCAAGTGCCAGCAAATGATGCCAGCCAAACGTGCCAAGCCCGACCGCACGGTACTTCTTATTCGTAATTTGCACTTGTTTAATAGGTAACGTATTGACATCTATCACATGGTCGAGCATGCGGACCTGAATGCGGATAAGCCGTTCGAGCACCCCGTCCGGGACGGCTTTCCCAAGATTGATGGAACTCAAGTTGCAAACGACATAATCCCCGGAACGGTATTTCTTTACGATCATATTTTCTTCTTCGATCCATTCTTCAATCAGCTCAGTCGGGGACTGGTTCTGGGCAATTTCTGTGCATAAATTGGAACAGTAAATGATCCCTTTGTGGCTGTTCGGGTTTTGCCGGTTCACTTCATCGCGGTAAAACATAAACGGCGCTCCGGTTTCAAGTTGCGATCTCATGATGCGCTTCATAATCTCGATTGCCGGAACTTTCCTTTTCGAACGGAGATCGGCATGGATGCACGCCTCATATTTTTCACGCCAGCTCCCTTTTCCCTTCTCTTCATCGTAAAAATCTTCAAGGGCAAACCCCATGACTTCTTTTACTTCATGCGGATCAAAAACATACCAGTCCCCGCGCTTTTCCACCTGTTCCATAAAATAATCCGGGATGCACACGCCCGTATAAATATCGCGGGCACGGAGCCGGTCATCGCCGTTATTTAACTTCAAATCGAGAAAATCTTCAATGTCGCGGTGCCACACATCGAGGTAGACGGTAATGGCGCCTTTTCTTGTCCCAAGCTGGTCAACGCTCACTGCCGTGTTGTTCAGTTGTTTGATCCACGGCACCACACCGCTCGACATGCCCGGGAAACCTTTAATGGCGCTTCCCCGTCCACGGATTTTTCCCATATACACGCCGATCCCACCGCCGTTTTTCGAAAGCTGGGCGATGTCGGTGTTACTGTCATAGATTGATTGCAGGCTGTCCGCCACTGTATCAATGAAACAACTCGAGAGCTGGCCATGCGTTTTGCCCGCATTCGCGAGCGTCGGGGTTGCGACCGTCATGTACAGATTGCTGAGCGCCCAGTACGCTTCCTTCACATGTTCCATCCGGGTTTCCTGCTGTTCATCCTGCATCAGGTACATCGCAATCACCATCCAGCGCTCCTGCGGCAGTTCATAGACATGCTTGTCAAAATCGCTTGCCAGATAACGGGTTACGAGCGTATAGAGGCCGGGATACGTAAAAAGCAAATCCTTCTCCGGGTCGATTATGCGGCCGAGCGTTTCGATTTCCTGCTTTGTATATTTGTCAAGCAGTTTTGGAGAATAAATGCCCTTTTCTGCCAGCTGCCTGAGCAAATCATAGAAAGGCCCGTACTTGAGGGCTGGATCATAATGCCGGTTTTTGGCGGCTTCGGCATAAAGCTTATGTAAGTAAATTCTTGCTGCAAAGAATGTCCATGCCGCACCTGCTTCATCGATATTTTCAAGGGCATGTTTAATAAGCAGATCTGTTTTTTCCGCCAAAGTGGCGTCCGGGTCCCATAATTTTAAAATCTTTTCCTTATAAGCGCCGGTCTCAATGTCCAGGCCTGCGGACATTTGATCAATGAGCTGCAAAATCATTTCTTTTGATTCCAGTTGAATAGATATCACGTTTTCCCCTCCCTTTTTTGAACGCAAAAAAGCCGTTCATTTCAGGGGGATGAACGGCAAAAACGGCAGAAAAACAGCATCCGTGATCATCTGTTCCGCCGTTTCCCGTTCCCGCACCCCGAAGAATAGAAACTTCAAGTATTGGCAGGTCTCCTGGCT
>Ga0207807_1000127_pt1 | contig 18817 bp, 17 predicted proteins | sample HigsolmetaGSP15D_FD_184843 | JGI IMG/M metagenome (GOLD analysis project Ga0207807, IMG submission 184843) | High solid enriched microbial communities from the Joint BioEnergy Institute, USA - SP1-5-D (SPAdes) | ecosystem: Engineered > Bioreactor > SSF (Solid state fermentation) > Aerobic >... | reverse complement strand
AGTAGGGGGCATGATCATGTACTATGGGGGAGACGCTATTGACATGGTAATAATCTATATCCTTTGTTTGCAATGGTTTAAGGCAGCCCGCCCCCGCAGTTCAGCCATAAGCAACGGCAAATATGTAAATTAAATGTGTAAAAACAATGAAGATGAATGATGATGTCCCTATTCATTTAGAAATATTCATAACAATCAGGGCTGGATCCGAAAAAGTGATCCAGTCCATTTTTCTTTTTACCCTTTTTAGTGTAAAATAGTTTATATAAAAACAGTTTATAAATGAACTACTTCTTAAAGGTGTGAGTAAAATGGACTTAAACTATGATGACCCGAAAGTGAAGCAAGCCATGGAGATTTATCAATTATTAACGGCTATTGGCAAATTTACAGCTAAATTAGCGAAAAAGAATGCGGAAAATTTTGGCTTGTCTCTCCAACAACTATCCATCCTTAATACTTTACTCGCTTTTCCTGAATCCACACAGCAAGAGCTGGCAGAAAGGCTTGTATTATCAAAGAGTACAATAAGTGTTGGTATTGACAAATTGGTTAATATGGGTCTAATAGAAAGGAAACTCTCAACAGAAGATCGAAGAGAAGTAAAGCTACAGTTAACATTGAAAGGGGAGGAATTGGCAAAGAAATCAAGTAAGAACGCAATTCCTTATCAAGCGATGCTTTACGCAATAGAAAAAATGCCTGAAGAAGATATTCAGTCTTTACTTCGTATACAGCAGGAACTTTTAAATCACCTTAATGAATATGGTTACTAAGTTATTGTCAGGCATTACTTGTGAAATTGGAAATAAGCACTACCGTGGCAATTAAAACAATAAATGAATAAGTGTATAGCTTAAAGAGAAAATCGTTGAAAAGGGGAAATCAAATGAGTACAACCAGTACAACCACTAAGAAAAGAAGAACCATTAGACTTAAAAAGGTGTCACGAGCATTAGCTGTTATGATAGGCGCTTTTATAGCAGCATATGGACTCGAAACGGTATTGATCCCAAATAATGTATCGGACGGTGGGGTAACAGGCCTAAGTATCGTGGGTTCTCAATTATCTGGATTGCCCCTGGGACTTCTGATTGTAGTAATAAATATTCCGTTTGTATTTTTAGGGTATAAACAAATTGGTAAAAGCTTTGCTATTTATTCAATGATAGGTATTGCCTCACTAGCTATTGGTACAAGACTTATGCGTCCCCTGCCTGCTATTATTCAAGGTGATACAATGATAATAACCGTTGTTGGTGGTATTATTATCGGATTTGGAATGGGGTTGGCGTTACGGAATGGCGGTGCATTAGACGGGATTGATATGTTAGCGGTATTACTTTCCCGAAAATTGCCTTTTGGATCAAGTGACCTCATCTTATTTTTAAACATGTTTGTTTTTATTATTGTCGCCATAGTATTCGGCCTCCAAGGAGCAATTCTTTCTGCAATTGTCTACTTTATTGCTTCCAAAGTCATTCATATTGTTGAAGAAGGGTTAAGCGGTTCTAAAACCTTTAAAATTATCACCGATCAACCAGAATTAATGGTTGAAACCATACGTGACCGCTTGGGACGTAGTGCAACGTATAACCTGGTTGAAGGCGGTTATTCAAACGAACAATTCAAAGAAATTACATGTGTCATTAACCGATTAGAGGATAGCAAAATAAAAGAAATTATTTATGAAATTGATAAGCATGCTTTTGTAACTGTGTACGATGTTTCAGAAGTGAGGGGTGGTAACTTCAAAAAACGAAACATACATTAATTTAAATATTATCACCGATTGTCATCGTATCTTCTTGTTTCAATTGGTAATATCCTGTGATTTTTTAGATTTAAAAAACTTAAAAAGAATATGCTGATGATATAAGAGAAAAATTGGGAAGGGGTGTTGCTTTTGCAAATGATATTGGAAAATCAGTTGAAGCATCTAATCATGAACATGCTTCGACCGTGAGCCAAGCCGTGAATATTAATCGACATGGTCGTCACCCCGGTTTTTTTATCCGGTTCTCAAAGATTTAAGCACACTTACATTTTTCAATCCTGTAGTCTAATGGATCCAAAAATAAACCCCAAAATTAAGCCGTTAAAAATGGGGGATGTCTAAAAGATGTTTTTACCTAGAACATTACCCGCAATGTTGGCAACATCAGCGATTCCCACGTTCAAATTGGAAAGTCATGAACCTGAATCTAGGCAATATATACAGATTTAAAGCGATGGAAATCCTTCCCGAAGGCACGAAATACGATTGATTAAAAAGTGATGTTTTGTTTACGGCGGTACCTCTTAAGCCTTCGGGTTTGAAGGGTAAACATTTTATTTTGGCTGCTTTTCTGCGTGCTAAGTCTTTTCTTTTCATTCACTTAGTGAAAACCCAAGATTGCTTTTTCAACCGCTTTGGCTAATGCTTTTTTGAAAATGAGTATTCCAACAGACAGGTAAAATAAACTAGGAACGATAAGAAAAATAAAGTCACTCATTGAAAAAGTTATGATGCTCGTGTTGCTAACCATTATATCTTTTAGTAATTTTAATCCCCAAACAGAGGGAATCAGCTTAAATAGTGTGTGGGATTCAGCAGGTATAAACATGAGTCCAAGCAACACGAACTGCATGATTTGTAGATAAGTACTCATTTTTTTGTACAACAAGACCCCACCAGCTAAAGCATATCCCAGCCCCCAATAGTTGAGGGATACAAAGAAGGTTACAAAAATAATAGAAAGGATATTTTGAAAATTTAAGAATGTCTGGGTGACAATCATCATCAATAATAACAGTACAATAATTTGTACGAAATCGATGACCAACATGGCAATGGATTTTACGGTAATTACGAATAGAAATGAGTACCTCGATAGGTAAAGTTGTTCAATTGTTCCAATCTGTGTTTCTTCCTCAATTGAATCCGTTATATTTTGATAGATGGATAAAGCGAGGATCCAGATCGTAAAACTTAATATAAGGCTCTCTTTGGTATCACTACCTAGATTGAATCCCACAATCCCAGAATATCCATAGAATATGAGTAGAAACACTAGAAAGATCGTAATGCCGCCGCCTATACTGTTTGCTAAATATCTCTTAGCTAGAATGGCTTCTTTCTTTATGTATGCTTTCATCAGCAACAATTTGACCGCCCTCGCTATCGTTAATTATTTTTAAAAATAGATCCTCGAATTCTAATTGCCCGTAATGAAAGTCAATAATTTCTCCATTTTCTTTACAAAGATCTAATATTTCGATAAATTGAGATACATTTTTAAAGGAAATAATATATTTGTTCTTTTCTTCTGTAAACGGTATGCTATGTTCTTTTAGTTCCGCTTCTAATCCATTCAAGTCCTTTACTCTAACTGTCCCCAATTTAGTATCAACCATGTTTTTAAATTCATCAATTGTTTTCTCTGCGATCAACTGTCCCTTTCGAATAATTAGGATTTTATTACAGACCTTTTCAACAAAACGCATGTCGTGAGAAGTAATGACCAATGACTTATTCATTTGAGAAGGTATTTTAGGAATCAGTTCTTCTAAATCTCTTAATGTAGATACATCTAAACCTAAAGTAGGCTCATCCAAGAGAATGATTTGTGAGTCTTCCAATAGTGCGATAAGAATAGATAATTTTTGCTGCATACCTCTGGATAAATTTTGAACCAATTCGTTTCGTTTAGAACCCAATTCAAATTCATCTATCAGCGTGTCGATTTGTTCTTTTTTCGTTTTATAATTTATTCCTTTTAACGCCAAAAAAAATTCAATATTTTCCTTAACGGTTAATTTCCAATATAAATTTCTATTGCCTTCCATGATGCAAGATATAATCGGGTTCTTCTTTTTGTTTACTTTCTCGTTAATTAATATTTCTCCCTTTGTGGGATAGGTTAAGGTAGCGATTAATTTGATGATTGTGGTTTTTCCAGCCCCATTTGGTCCTAATAGTCCGACAATTTCATTAGAATCTATACTGAAACTTAAATTGCGTAAAGCGGTTGTTTTTTTATACATTTTTGTAACGTGATTAAACTTTATGATTTCTCCCAATGTAGCATCACCTCATTTAAATAATAGATTTGTTATCTATCTAGTTTCTCAAATTTAAATATGTCATAACCATGATTTTTATAATAATAAATATATTTATAGTATAATGACTAATCAAATTTTAGTCAAGCGTGTGTCAAATTTTACTTGAAAGGGTAGACGAGTGGAAAAATGGAGAGACACTCTATTCTCTAAAGACCCGGCAGTTCTGATAACTTCGATAATCAAATGTCAGCAGAAACAACTGTTCATCGGCTAATTACAACTTGGTTTGTAAACTATTTAATATGAAAACTTTCTTATCTAATCCACTCGATCCGAAATAAAAGATAATAGAGTAAAGCATCAAAAAGACTGCTTTACTCTATCTTTTTACTTGCTTACATTTGCCAAGAACTTACTTGGAGAATACGGCTGTAAATCAATATCTTCGATGGGATGATCTAAAGAAAGTTCGGCTGCCAGCTTGCCAAAATATGGACCCATGGTTAATCCTGATGCGCCTAATCCCGTCGCAATCACTAATCCTTCATATTGAGGAATGAAGCCGAGTATCGGGATATGGCTTGGCGCCATAGGTCTAAAACCGATTCTAATCTCATGAAGCGTTCCTTCGCTTAAGCCTGGGGCCACATCTAACCCTGCATTCAGAACCTCACTCACTCCTCTAGCTGTCAGGCGATAATCAAAACCCGAGCCTGTTTCTCTCGTTGCTCCTACGACAACGCGATGATCGTTGAATGCAAGAAGATAGTAACTTGTTTGCGGAAGAACGACCGGCCATTTTGAAGTATCTTCTTCCGGTAAACTAATATGGATAATTTGTCCCCTCTGCGGTTCAATCGGCAATTGTACCCCCAGCGGTTCCAATAGATATGGTGTCCATGCCCCTGTAGCTGCAATGACACGGTCTGCTGTGATCGTCTCAGATTTGGTTTTAACACCCGTCACTTTCCCTTCGACAGTGAGCAAATCTGCCTCTTCTTGTAAATATATGGCACCATGTTTCCGTGCTGCACTTAATAATGCCTTACGCATCAGACGTCCATCTACACGAGCCGCTCCCGTCACGTGTACGGCGCCATAATCTGAGGCTAGTGGCGGAAACAATTTTTGTGGTTCACCCGGCGCAAGATAAGTAATATCGCCTACTTCTGGAGTCTGTTTTTTTCTTTCTTTTACCCTTCTCTCTATCTCTTTTAATTCCTCAATATCCCTACTGACACTTAGCCCGCCAACAACGGCATAACCTAACTCCGTTTCGTCATCAGCTTCTAAGAGGGAAACGATGGTTGGATAATAGCAGGCACTGGCTTTCGACATATTGTACCAAGCTGGATCTTCTACACGGGAAAGCCATGGACAAACAATCCCTGCACCGGCTGCGGTTGCTTGTCCTTCATGTTTTTTATCGATGATAATAACTTCCGCACCCTTTAAAGCTAAATGATAAGCAGCACTTGCTCCCACGATACCTGCTCCTAATACAACAACCTTCATTTTCATCAGTCCTTTTTTATGTGAATTAATCTATTCCACGCATCATTTGATGAATTTTTGGTGCGAAGAAGAATAAGATGATACCTAAAATCATGATCATTCCGCCTACGAGACCAAAATAGCTGAACTCGGTACTCGGTTTGAAAAGTGGCACGATCTGAGCATTAATCCCTTGAGCCGTAGCGTCGGAAATCAGCCATAAACTCATCGTTTGTGCTGAGAATGCCGCTGGTGCGAGTTTTGTTGTGGCTGATAAACCAACCGGAGACAAACACATGGCACCGACAATGACTAAGAAGTAACTTGCCACAAGCCAGAAAGGACTTGCCTTAACATCAGTACCGTATAACAGCGAGGGCAGTGTTAAGATTAAAAAAGACAGTCCGGCAAAAATGAGCCCAAAAGCAAATTTTCGCGGGGTCTTCGGTTGCCTATGTCCCATTTTGATCCAAATAAAGGCAAAGGTCGGTGCCAAAATGACTGTACAAATAGGATTCAGAGACTGAAACCAAGACGACGGAATCATAAACCCAAAAGCATTCAAGTTCGTTCTTTGGTCTGCAAATGCAGCCAACGTCGTTGATCCTTGTTCATCAATAATCCAAAAGAAAACGGAAGCAATAAATAGAAAAATATAAGCACGAATCCTAGATTTTTCTATATTTGTAGTTCTTTTACTCGTCAGCATTACAATAAAATACAAAATTGGAATAATAATCGCTACAATCGTAATGCAGTTGACAAAAAAGTGTATGGTCAAAATACCCATCTGTTGCAAGACTACTAGTAAAAGAGCTATCACAATCGCACCGCTGACGAATTTTAAAGAAAGAGTCTTAACTTCCCCATTTTTTACAGGATTCATAGGCCTGAAGGATATTTCAGATAAATTTTTCTTAGCTGTTAAGAAAAAAATAATCAAGCCCAATGCCATTCCTATTGCTGCCATTCCGAAACCGAGATGATAATTCACCTTTTGTCCTAATGTTCCAACAATATAAGGTGCAATAAAAGCCCCAATATTAATGCCCATATAATATATGCTGAAACCGGCGTCCCGGCGGATATCATCTTGGGTATATAAATGTCCGACTGCATTTGAGGCATTTGGTTTGAGAAGCCCCGTTCCGACAATGATGAGAACCATTGAGATAAACAAAGCCACTACTCCGGCCGGTATAGCTAAAGCGATGTGGCCTAACATAATGAATACTCCGCCTAACAGTATAGAATGGAATGTGCCGAGCAAGCGGTCGGCCAGCCATCCTCCAATAATACCCGACATAAAGACTAAAGCCCCGTATACGGACATGATGGCGGCAGCCGTACCTTGAGACAACCCCAAGCCTCCATGTACGATTTGGTCATACATATAAAAAAGAAGAATAGCACGCATGCCATAATAAGAAAAACGTTCCCACACTTCTGTAAAAAATAACGTCGACAAACCCTTAGGGTGGCCAAAAAAACCTTTCTGCAGCGGCAAGTAGGATGGCTGGACTTTTTGGTTCTTTACAGCATTTTCGGAATCGCGCATTCTTTATTCTCCTTAATTTTGGTTTAAATTTTTAATTTCTGACATTATTAGGTAAAAATATAAAGTTATAACTTTATATTTTTATAACTTTTGATTGTAAAAATATCACTAACATTTTTTATCCAAATTCACTTACATGTTGAGACTAACTTCAATATAATAATCGACTTTATCATGACGTATTACGAACTTGGAATATTCTACAGGGACGTTTTTTTCGGTAAATGTCACCCGTTCTATAACAAAAAGGGGTGTGCCCTTTTTTATTTTTAGAAGATTAGCCTCGTAGGAATCCGAACTGATAGACGAAAAGTTGATCTTCACCTTGTCTAGACTAACCCCGTTTTGCTGAACCACGTTGTATATAAGTTCTTTTTCTGTCATTTCAGGTAAAAAGTTTCTGCACAAATCATGAACTAAAAAAGTGTGTTCTATCGCAGCAGGTTCATCATTCTCATATTTAAGGCGAATCATCTGAATAACTTGATCCTCTTTTTTCAACTTTAACTTTTCTGAAATGACATCATCAGCTTGAACAATTGAAGAATATAGCAATTTATGTGGGCTCATCTTCACTTCTTCGCTACCGAATGTCACGACATCCAAAATGCTTTTTTCTTCTGTTTTCTTCGATACAAAAGTACCTTTTCCTCTAACACGATACAGTTTGCCCTTCTTTACTAATTCCTGAACCGCTCTTTTCACAGTAATTGCACTTACGTTAAAGATGCGCGCCAATTCTTTCTCGGTAGGTATTTGAAATCCTTCTTCCCATTGGCCAATGGATATTTTTTTGTCAAGAATTTCTTGTACCTGATGATATAAAGGAGTTGGTAGATTTTTGTCGATTTGCATGCTGCTCCTCCAAAAGTTATAACTTTATAAGTTAGTATAATAACAAAAATCACAATTGTCAATATTTATTTAGAATCAGGCACCGCGTAAACTTCTCCATAAACACGAGTCTCCCCATAGAGTGCTGGATTCAAAAAGAAATGCCCTACCTAAAACCGTTGGGGAAGTGGTGGGAGGGTTCAAGCCTTAAGCTAACCGCAAGAGATTTCCACACGACTTGGATCAGTATTACCTGTATGGGGAACATAATGACGGATTTAATGAATCTTGCTGGCAATAAGCCTAATATCCCTTTTCCGGTTAGCATCCATAGCCATAATGTATCTAATCCAAGATTAACAACAACAGTAATGATCAATACCGCCATGCATACTCTCCAAAATCGCACGGATTTTCGATATAAAAACAAGCCGTAAATGGCACCTGACAGAAACGCAGAGAGGGTGAAACCAGGAAAATAAGCAGCTCCTCCCGAAAATAGCACCATTCCTATGATATCTGCCAATCCAGCTGTTATTCCTGCAAATAACGGTCCCAATAAGACAGCAGACAAAGCTGTAGGAATAAAAGTAAATCCAATTCGTATGATTGGTGTTTGTATGGACAAGAAACGGGTGAAAATCACTTCTAATGCAATAAAAAGACCGGCAAACACGATTTTTTTAACATTCATTGTTTAACCCCCATTATGTAAACCTACCCCATGTACAGACGTTAACATCAAATTCACAATAGTTTTATAGTTTTATTATCCTCCGCAGGGAAGATGTTGTCAATGTGAAAAAAAAGGGGGGATAAAGCGGCCGAATGCTTGATGAAACAGGGGATAGATCTGCTTCGTTATTGCCTCCTGATTGTTTGTTAAAAGCTGAAATTCTTATCCAATTCTTAAATTTTGCTTAAGGTCTTATTAAATTCTCTGACTAATATATAGTAACAAACAAGTGAAAGGGGATTGAACCGTAATGAAGTGGATAAAAGTTTTAATCGGGGTAATAGTCCTCTCCGTTGCAGGGGGAGCCGGCATTGCAGTCGGAATGAATATGAAAGAAGAACGGCCAGTCGTTTATTCAGACCCAGCCGAAACCATTTCTGCGCCAGAAGTAAAAAAAGAGGAACCTGTTGCTTCTTACACAGTTAATAAAGAAGGCGGGCAGAGCAAAACAGCTAATCCAGTCATTCGCGAAACAGAAGGCAAAGTCACTGCGCTGGATAAACAAAGCATTACCGTTTCATTTCCGTTCGGCGGAAGCGAAACATTCAAGTTGACGAATCAAACAGTAGTCGAAGATTTTTCCTTGCCGTTAAAAAAAGGCGTGCTTGTTGAATTGAAGGCGTCAGGAGAAGAAGCGGTAAAAATCGAAACAGAACGGACAATGGATGTGAAAGCTGTTATCGTATCAGACGAAAAAGAATCAATGAAGGTTGAGGCGAATGGCACAACAAAAAGCTTTACAAAGGGGCACTTCTACCGTCTTGACCGGGACGGCTACCGTGGCAGTCTAAAGGGTGTACCAGTCGAATTGGATCTTGATGAACATGATAAAATTTTATCTGCAGAACTTGATGACGAATTTCTTGATGGCTATGATGACTGACCGTGAAAATTAGGAATACACGAGTAAAAAACTGCCAAAACCCAGGCAGTTTTTTTGCAAATTATACCGGTTTGCTTTTTTGAAAAATGAATGCAGGGGATGAATCAAAGCGGAACAGGCAAGAGCAAACAGCAGGAATCCCGGCCGCCTCCGCAAGAAACCGGAGCCGTCTGGATGGATCATGAGGCATCAACCACTTTTTTAAACTGCAGGCACACCCGCGTCCCTTTTCCTTCTTCGCTTTCAATTTTAATCCCCCCCGCCATGCTGGGTCATAATTGAATGGGCGATCGAAAGGCCCAGTCCGGTCCCGCCGGTTCCCCGTGTTCGCGCTTTGTCGACCCGGTAAAACCGTTCAAAGAGATGCGGCAAGTCTTCTTTTGGAATGCCGGTGCCGTGATCTATTACGGTGACCGTCACAAAATCATTATCGCTTCCCACTTCAATCTGTACGGGAAAGCGGCTGTATTTCAGTGCATTGTCCAAAAGGATGACCAGCACCTGGACAAACTTTTCTTCATTGGTCCATGCATACAGCCCGGGTGTTTCAGCTTTCACAGAAATGCTGCGGTTGGATGATTGGCTGAGCCGCTTTGCAGTTTGCCTGCAAAGATTGGCGGCATCAACCGGTTGCAACTCATACGAAACATCTTCACTACGGGCAAGCGCAAGCAGCTGCTCGGCGATCGAATTGAGTCTCCGGCTTTCATCCGAAATGGCGGCAATCCCTTCAGCCAGGATTTCGGGATCATCTTTTCCCCAGCGCCGTAACATGGCAGCATAGCTTTCAATAACCGTAAGCGGTGTTTTCAGTTCATGGGAGGCGTCATAGATAAATTGCTCCTGCTTTTTAAACATGGCCTCAAGCCGGTCAATCATGGCATTAAAGGTAAGCGCCATTTGGTACAGTTCATCGTGATGATTCAGGGCAAGCGGGATCTTTTCAAAGCGGCCGTTTTCTTCAATATCCGCCATCGTCTTCATCATCGTTGAGACCGGTTTTAAGAACAGACCGGAAGTTTTTACACCTACAAATGCGGCCAGCACAATTAAAACAGCAGAGGAGGCCAGTAAGATCGTAAGCAGCAGTCGGCTGTCTTCAAATATGTCTTCGGGGACCACGGAGAGTTCCAACATTCCAAGGTATTTTCCGTTTTCCATGATCGGATAGGAGGCCACAATAGCAGTGAAATCCTCACCTTTAATAGTACGGGTTTGGTCATCTTTCGGAAACACCGGTTTGATGGACAACAGGTCTTCTTCATCGGCTTTTACATAAACCTTTTGGTGCTGTGCATTAAATAAACGGATCATCCCTTCATCCGGTACATGCGTTTGCAATATCGGTTCCGGATCGGAAAAAAGCGCATCCCCGCTGCTCACACTTTCAGCTAATTGTTCAGCACTGTTCTCCAGGCTTGTTTCCAACCGGTCTTTTGAAAAATAAAGAAACGCCAAAAATACAATGGTATTGCCGGCAAAGAGCACAATAAAAGACCAGAGAATAAGCAATGCCGAAAGTTTTTTCTTAATCGACATTAACCCGTCTCCTTCATTGTATAACCAACGCCCCTCACTGTGTGGATCAGCGCTGTTTCGTGCCCGTGGTCAATTTTTTTGCGCAAATAGCCAATATAAACATCTACAACATTCGTATCTCCCGCATATTCAAATCCCCATACTTCATTTAACAACTGTTCTCGGTTTAATACAATGCGTTTATTCTTTAACAAATAGCATAAAAGATCAAATTCCCGTTTTGTCAATTCAATCGGTTTGCCGCCTCTTGTCACCTGCCTTGTTGCCGTGTTGACAAGCAAATCGGCAAGGGCATATTCGTGTTTCTTGCTGTTTTCGGATTTGCCGGTATGGAGTGCACCCGTTCTCAGCGCGGCACGGATCCGCGCGAGCAATTCCTCAATATTGAAAGGCTTTGTAATATAGTCATTTGCACCATGGTCTAGCCCGTTCACCTTATCGAGGACAGAATTGCGGGCTGTCAGCAAAATGACCGGTGTCCGGCTGTTTCTCATACGGTAGCGCCGCAAAACCTCGAGACCGCTCAAGCAGGGGATCATCACATCCAGCAGTACCAAATCCCAATCTTCGCTTTCTAGCAGGTTGAGTGCTTGTGATCCGTTCTCTACCCAAACGGTATCATAGTGCTCATGCTGCAATTCGAGCTCCAGCACCCGTGCAATTTTCACATCGTCTTCCACAATCATGATTTTTGACAATTCTGGACCAGCTCCTTCTGAAAGTGCATTCCCATCATTATTTTAACAATTTTCTGTTTTGAAAGGAATGCAGTCAGTACTTTTGTTTGAAAAATCAAAGTGCGTTAAAACGGTTTTTAAACTCTTCCGGCCCATTGCCTCAAAGTCAAAAAATGAATGAACTGAATGATTTGATAGGTGGGTGGAGCTGCTGGCAATGTTGGCCCTTTCGAAGTTGTTCAGCTCCGTTCCTTGAAAAAAGCTTCCACTGCCTAAATTGCCATACCACTTTGGGTAGTGTGCGTTTAATCGCTTCCGGTGTTCTTCATTCGGCCTATGGATAAAACCTGGTGGAGCACAATATAGTGGTCGAAAAATTTTGTGGAAACAAACGTTCTTATCGTGTATAATATGATTAATAATTCAATTTTAGCAAAGGATGGGGTAAAATAATGGGAGAAGTACTTATTCTGGAGAAAAAGGTAAACTATTTACCCGGAACTGATTACGACGGGCTTTGGAAGAAAATTATAAGTGAACTGTTTGAGGAATTTATTTTATTCTTTGCACCTGATTTGTATGAGACCATTGATTTTGGAAAAGGAATTGTTTTTCTCGAACAGGAACTGCACAAAGTCATCATCAAGCATAAAAAAGGGAAAAGAATTGCAAACAAAATTGTAAAGGTTTCCTTGAAAAACGGCGAAGAAAAATATGTATTCATTCACATTGAAATTCAAGAAAAACAAGATCCGGACTTTTCCAAACGAATGTTTACTTATTTTTATCGCTTGTTTGATCGCTTCCAAGAAAACATTTATTCCATTGCGATTTTGACCGATTTGTCTAAATCAAATAACTCAGAGCCGTTCCAATACTCCTTTTACGGCACTGAACTTACGTATCGCTTTAACACTTATAAGTTTAATGAAGCGGACATTCCTTCTTTGAAAAAGTCTACGAACCCTTTTGCCATTGCAGTATTGGCGGGTATTTACCTTCATCTAACGGAAAAGAACTATCAGAAACGATATGAAGTTAAGAAAAAATTGTTAAAAGAATTCATCTTATCCAACCAAAATCTTAGTTCTAATTATGCGGAAGCGCTTTGTTACTTTATTGACTATCTTCTGTATCTTCCTGGTGAGTTAACAAAACAATTAACGAAAGAGTTATTTATTCACATTGAAAAGGAGGCAAACCATATGCTGTATTCTGAAGAGCTTAAAGAAGCTCCTACATTTGCAGAGTATCTGAAAACTGTGAAAGAAGAAGGAATTGAAATAGGGATAGAAAAAGGGATTGAAAAAGGGATTGAAAAGGGGAAGGAAGAAGGAATTGAAATAGGGATTGAAAAAGGGAAAATGGAAGAAAAAAGGAATTTGGCAGCCGAGTTATTAAGGGAAGGATTTTCAGTTGAAAAAGTTGCAAAAATGGTAAAACTCAGTATAGATGAAGTGAAAAAAATTAAAAAATGTGTGAATAACTAAATGAATTGAGACAAGGGATGGGCTGCCTTTCTATATAATCAAAGAAATAGTGATTTTAGAGGAGCACTCATTAATTGCCACTGAAAATTTCTTAAGATTGCAAAGCACTTAACAATATTAGCACCCAAAGAGTTCTCTTTGAAAGATTTCACACTAAATAAAGAAATAGCCACATGCAAAATTGACTTTAGCGTGTGGCTTTTAAAAAATGAGCTTCTTGGGTGCTACCTAGTTGTTTTAAAAAAATTTAATAGATAAAAAAGGAACTGACGTTTGCAGTAAAAATCACTTAACATAGCATTTTTTTATCCATTTTTATATTCAATGGTAATTTTTGTAGCGCCAGTATTCTACATCCCGGCTATTCGTTTGATTTTCTAATTAGCCCAAATTCTTCAGGAAAAATTATTCTTCAATTCGAGTTAACTTCACTTCAACTTTAAATCGATCCGGATTTTTTTCCAAAACTGCGATGAACCGTTTTAAGTCTTGAAAGATAATAAATCCTTCTGTTTCATTTTCATAATTCATCGTAAAGGACTCCGGTTTTTCATTATTTTCTTCATTTTCTGTTGCGTCACGTTCAGCTATCTTTTCTGTTTCTTCAACGGCAACTTGGTTATTTGAAGATAATAAGTTATTAATCAACATTTTCATTTCCTTAAACTCACTCATCAGTTGGTCAACACGTTCATCCCCTGCATTTCCAGCTGGTTCTTGTCCGGATTCCACAGCAGCCGGCGTAAAATCTTTTATATTCTCCTGTGCTTTATCTTTCTTATATTCATCTATCCACCCGTTTTTGAGGGCTAATTTTTTCAGATTGTGTTTATAATTATGAACGGAAGAATCTCGTTTCCCCCAAATTTTTGCAATTGATTGGGCGTTCCATTTTTCTGTATATTCGGATATAAGCAGCCATTGATCTTTTTTTGGAAGCTTTTTTAAATCATTAAATGGAATCACTTGGTTTGGATCAGCGTCCGGTTTTGAGTGCGGAATTGTCCGTTTCTTCTTCATTTCAAGTCCTAAATCAGTCAACAATTGATAGTACACCTCTTCTTCAATACCTAATGCTTCTATTATTTCATTCTCTGAATAGGTCTCCCTCCATTTCGTTAAAATTTCCGTTTGTCGTTCTTTCGGATGCGATTTTAAATCTTCGTAGGTCATTAAACTTGTAAACATATTGTACACCTTTACCTTTCCTGATTTTTTATATAACTTTTTTTCTTTCCCTCTTAATAAGTCACTGGCAAAATAAATTTTTCCTATCTCGTGTTTGACTCCCTTTCCCTTTTTTGCATAAGCTCCATAAGAACTAATCTTCTTTTCTTTGATTTCTGCATAATATGTTTGCTTTATGTCATTATGCGTATTTAGCACCGGTCTACCTCCTTTGCATAAATTTGAAAATCGCTTTTCATTCCATATTCTTTCTATAAAATAATTACAGTGTTGGGTTGATGTTGGAGAATTTTCAGTTATTTTTAAGGGACTTTGTTCTATTATTGCTGTCTTGATCTTCAGGGACGATTTCTCCTCCTGCCAGTTGTTTAAGGTACATAAAATTCTTTTTTGAGTTCCAATTTTATACATGATATTCCAATTTACCTACTTATTCCTTTAAGCTGTCTACTAATTAACGGACTATCTATATTATACTAGATCCTATGTATATTATCTACATTGAATGAAAATTTCATCACTAATTTGATAAGCTTTTTTGTCAAAGAAAACATCATCTTTTTATATAAGTTGGACTAAACATTACTTTTTCATGTGTCGCCAAAAGCAATGTCCCTGATCATAATTGATTTTGACGCGAAAAGAGCGCGTACCGGTGGTCGGGTGTCGAATGTATCTTCTAAACCAACAATTTATCAAGATTTTTGTTTACCTTTGTGTAAAATTTGCGCAAAAATTATTGAAAGCCATTACAAATGTCCCTTTTTCTCTTATAGACGTTTTTGGTAAAATTAAGTTATTGATTGAAGAATACTAAATATAGGAGTGACGGCAATGCTTTTGTTTTTTGGTAAGTTTATCTTGCTTTATTTGTTTCTTTCAATTGCATTTGCCTTATTCAAAGTGCTGTATTACAATATCGGCAAAAAATTCGTTTCTAAGACGGCTGATGGAACAATATTGCATTGGGCTTTAAGTGTTTTTGTTAAAAACGGTACGAAAATGGATAGTAATGATTACTTTGTTATGGCTGTTTTGGCGGCTTTATTTGCGATTTACTTGTAAAAAACTCCTCGAATCCACGATATACCAGCAGTTGTTTTATTTTGTTGGATATTCATTATTCTTACAGAATTCTTTAATCTTATTATATTTTTTGAAAATTTTTTGCACGCTTGTTTGATCCCATGTGTATAAATGTTTTTTAAAAACTGTTGGGCAACACCAGCCAATCCCGCTGCGCCGGTTCATAATTCTATATCCGCTTTCCTTTACAGTACTTGGCAACTTGCACTGTTTCGTCTCCGTAAAACCCATCAGCGCTGTATTTTGGGAGAGAGCTCGCAGCAATCAAACATTTCTGCAGCGTGTTACCTGGAAACCGGACAACGCTTTTTTTAGAATGGACCCTGTGCATTTATTTAAAGCACGCGATTTTAAAAAGTCGGCTTCCTTTGCTATCCTTTAAGTTATAAACAGGAAAGAAAGGAATAGCGAAATGAAAAAGCATTTAATTTCCGCCATCTCTATTGTTTCTGCCGTGTCAGCCTTGTTGTTTCTGGCCGGCCTGTGGATGGTGTTTGAAGACCAGCAGACGAAAGCAACAGGCGTAAAGACGGAAACTGCCAGAACCGGCAATAACACGTCAAAAGCGGGTGGTACGAAACAAATCACGATTACAGCAATCGGCGACTCGCTGACAAGGGGAACGGGAGATACAGCAGGAAAGGGATATGCGGGTTATGTTGCGGATCGTTTAAAGAAAAAAACGAAGAAGGCTGTTCTGCTCCAAAACAATGGCATCAAAGGGCTTACATCAAGCGGGCTGCTTGAGCAGATCAAACAGCCGCAAATCAAACGCGAACTCAAGAGCGCGGATATCATTTTGCTGACCATCGGCGGCAATGATTTGTTTGCGGGCGGGGAGGCGCTTGACCATTTGAATACCGCCTATATCGAAAAGCTGGAAAAGCCTTATTTGGCCAATTTAAAACAGATCTACGCAGGGATCCGGGCGGTGAACAAAACGGCAATCGTCTATCATGTCGGGCTGTATAATCCTTTTATTGACTTGTCCGAGGCGAAAACGACATCTGCGATCGTCAGAAAATGGAACTTTGATTCTGCTTCTGTCGCGTCTGACTTTCCAAAAATCATCTATGTGCCGACGTTTGACCTTTTTGAACAAAATGTAAACGACTATTTATACAGTGACAAATTCCATCCGAATACGGCCGGTTATCAACTGATCGGAGAGCGTGTTGCTTCCCTGATCCATTATCGGGAGGAGAAAGCGAAATGACGACGATTCCCGCACTTAAGGTTATCGATGTCCATAAAAAAATTGGCAGGAAAGAAATCATCAAAGGCATCAGTTTTGAAGTGATGCCGGGAGAGGTATTCGGATTTCTCGGGCCGAACGGGGCAGGGAAGACAACAACGATTCGGATGCTGACAGGTCTGATCCGCCCGACTTTGGGAAAAATTTTGATCGGCGGAAAAAACGTACGGACCGAGTTTACGGAAGCCATGAAAAATCTCGGTTGCATTGTCGAAAATCCGGAGATGTACCCGTTTTTGACCGGCTATGAAAATCTTGCCTATTTTGCACGGATGGATCCGTCCATTCCGAGAAACAGGCTGGATGAAGTGGCGGCGCTCGTTGGCTTAACTGGCCGGATCCATGATAAAGTAAAAACATACTCTCTCGGCATGCGGCAAAGGCTTGGCATTGCCCAGGCGCTCCTTGGAAACCCGAAGCTTTTGATTCTTGATGAACCGACAAACGGGCTTGACCCGGCAGGCATCCGGGAAATGCGCGAATTTATCCGGTCGCTTGCCGAAAAAGCGCATTTAAGCGTCCTCGTTTCTTCGCATTTGTTAAGCGAAGTGCAGCTGATGTGCGACAAAGTGGCCATTATCCATAACGGCCAGGTGATTCGGACCGGGAATGTACACGAGCTGCTTTCCGAAAAAGCGCGTACCTTTTGGAAAGTTGCGCCAATAGAGAAAGCACGCACCTTGCTTCAGGCGGAGACACAGGTGGCAGAAGGGGAAGACGGCCTCCTTGTGACCCCTTATGATGAAGAAAAAAATGCTTTATGGAACGAGATGCTCGTTCAAAACGGGGTCAGGGTGAAAGAAATGAAGGCCGTGCTGCCGGCGCTTGAAGATTTGTTTTTGGAACTGACAGGGGGCAGGAAAAAATGATCCAACTTATATACAATGAACAGTTGAAGCTTTGGAAGAAAAAGCGGATTCTTGTCATTATGCTGATTATCGCCTGCCTTGTTCCCATTTTTACCTACGCGCAGTACAAAGAATCGAAAGCGCTGCAGGAAAAAATCGGGACAACCGACTGGCGGGTTAAGCTCCAGAAACAAATTGTCGATACGCAAAACCGGCTCGGATCGGCAAGCCTTTCTGATGATTTTAAAAAATATTTGCGTATCACATTGAGTCAGGAACAATATTATCTCAACCACAACATCAATCCGAACGCGCCGGGTGCCCCGACGTTTATGCGGGTATTTATTGAAAATGCGATCGGCATGCTTTTGCCGCTGTTCGTCATGGTGGCGGCAAGCGATATCGTGTCTGCTGAGGCGGGCAGCGGGACAATCAAATTATTGCTGACGCGCCCTGTGAAAAGATGGCGCATCCTGCTTAGCAAGTACATTGCCATGCTGCTGTCCGTTTCGTTTATTTTGCTGTGCACTGCCGTATTCACCTATGGTATTTCCGGACTGGTATTCGGCTACCACGGCTGGAACATGCCCATACTTACCGGTTTTACGATAAAAGGGGACGAGCTCCTTACATCACATGTGCATGCTGTTTCGCAATGGAAATATTTGCTCATGGCGTTTGGCCTTGCCTGGTTTGTCGGCGTCGTTTCAGGCAGCCTCACATTTATGCTTTCTGTCTTGTTGCGCAGCACGGCCGCCGTAATGGGGATTATGCTGTCCTCATTGATTGCCGGCGCCATTTTGACCAATATGGTATCGGCATGGCCAAGCGCAAAATATTTGTTTATGGTGAATTTGCAGCTGACAAATTATCTCAATGGTACAAGCCCGCCTGTTGCAGGCATGACGCTCGGATTTTCGGTTGCTGTGCTGCTTGTGTGGCTTTTTCTCTCGCTCGTGGTTTCTTTTGTTGTGTTTACAAAACGGGATGTTTATTAAGAAAAACGGAATTCCGCCAATTTCCGGTAAAATTTTTTCGCTGCATTAATACAATGATAAAGCAGGATTTTTTACGGGGCAGCACGAATTTCGTATGATAAGCAAAGGGGGAGATGCTGTGTTTCAACGGTTTGTCGTTGGGATGGGGATTGCTGTGTTTATGTTTATTGCAGGTGTCACTTAT
>Ga0207807_1000126_pt1 | contig 18883 bp, 17 predicted proteins | sample HigsolmetaGSP15D_FD_184843 | JGI IMG/M metagenome (GOLD analysis project Ga0207807, IMG submission 184843) | High solid enriched microbial communities from the Joint BioEnergy Institute, USA - SP1-5-D (SPAdes) | ecosystem: Engineered > Bioreactor > SSF (Solid state fermentation) > Aerobic >... | reverse complement strand
CGTCCAAGTCCGAACTTGTATTCCGGGCGAGCCCGGAATACAAAATCTTATATTCACTTGTCAATGAGCAGCAGAATGAACTGGAAATTGACATCCACTTTGGATTTAAACTTATTATACGAGGAGGATCCATATGGCCATTTCAAAAGAGACGGTTCGCAAAATGAAAGGGTACACACTACATACCATCAAAACGGACAAATACAAAACGAATACGCTTGTATGGAAAATGAAAGCGCCACTTGAAAAAGACACGGTTACGCTGCGGGCTCTGCTCCCGAATGTTCTTCAAAGCAGCACGGGGCGATTGAAGACGACCGCAAAATTAAGGGCGTATCTCGATGATTTGTACGGCGCTCATTTTTATGTCGATACGGCCAAAAAAGGGGAATACCATATTCTGACCTTTACGATTGAAATTGCGAACGAAAAATTTTTGCAGGATGCAGAACCGCTGCTCCAACGGGGAGTTGAATTTTTGGCGGAAGTTTTGCTGAACCCGCATGCAGACGGCGGGCAGTTTGACAGCCAAACGGTGGAGAAGGAAAAACGGGTGCTGAAACAGCGGATCCAGTCTGTATACGATGATAAAATGCGGTATGCAAGCATGCGGCTGATTGAAGAAATGTGCAAAGAAGAGCCGTACGCACTGCAGGCAAACGGCGTTCTTGATGATGTGGACGCCATCACGCCCGCTTCGCTTTATCAATATTATCAAAAAGCGATCCGGGAAGATGAACTGGACTTGTTTGTGACGGGCGATGTCGATGAAGACCGTCTTGCGGCCATTTGCGAATGCCTGCGTTTTCCGGACCGCGAGCCGAAACGGGCTGCCTCAAGAACGCTCCAAAAGGTCTCCGGCGTCAAAAAAATCAAGGAATCCCAGGATATCCGCCAGGGCAAGCTCAATATCGGCTACCGCACCAATATTACGTTCGGGGACAGCGATTATTTTCCGCTTCAGATGTTTAACGGCATTTTCGGCGGTTTTTCCCACTCCAAGCTTTTCCTGAATGTACGGGAGAAAGAAAGCCTTTGCTATTATGTCGCGAGCCAGATCGAGAGCCATAAAGGGCTGATGATGGTGATGAGCGGCATCGAATCCGCGAATTTTGACAAGGCCGTCTCCATTATTGAAAAACAGCTGGAAGCAATGAAAAACGGGGATTTCAGCGAACAGGAAATCGGGCAAACGAAAGCCGTTATCCGCAACCAGCTGCTTGAGTCAACGGATACATCCCGCGGCCTCGTTGAAATTTTGTACCATAACGTCATTGCCGGCACCGAAACCGGCGTGGAAGATTGGATAAGGGAAATCAAGGCAGTCGAAAAAGGGGAAATTGTGAAAGTGGCCGCAAAAATTGAACCCGATACGATCTACTTCTTGTCCGGAATGGAGGGGAAATAAATGGAAACCCAACAATTCAGTCAGCTTGGCGAAACGCTTTACGGTGAAACACTTGATAACGGATTAAAAGTATATGTGCTCCCGAAGCGCGGGTTTAACAAAACATTTGTTACGTTTACGACAAAATACGGTTCAGTTGACAACACGTTTGTCCCGCTTGGGAAAAGCGATTTTGTGCGGGTCCCGGATGGCATTGCCCATTTTCTTGAACATAAAATGTTTGAAAAAGAAGACGGGGATGTGTTTCAGCAATTCAGCCGGCAGGGCGCATCGGCCAATGCTTTCACGAGTTTTAACCGGACGGCCTACCTGTTTTCAAGCACCGATCAGGTGATGAAAAACCTGGAAACGCTGGTGGATATGGTGCAAACGCCGTATTTTACCGCACAGACGGTTGAAAAAGAAAAGGGGATTATCGGCCAGGAAATCATGATGTACAATGACAACCCGGACTGGCGGCTGTATTACGGCCTGATTGAAAATTTATATGCAAACCACCCGGTAAAAATTGACATTGCCGGCACGGTTGACTCGATCGCAAAAATCACCGCAGCGCAATTATACGAGTGTTACCATACATTTTATCATCCGAGCAATATGCTGCTGTTTGCCGTCGGAAATGTATCGCCGGATGAGGTGCTTTCTTTTATGAGAGAAAACCAGGCGAAGAAAAAGTACGAAAAAGCACCGGAGATTAAAAGGCGTTTTCCGGAAGAACCGGAACAGGCGGCCGAAAAAGAGCAAAAATTGCATATGAATGTGCAGATTCCAAAATGCCTTGTTGGCGTTAAGGCGCTTCATACGAGCCAGCGCGGCGCTGAAATGCAAAAGAACGAACTGGTGGTCAATCTTCTCCTTGACATGCTGTTCGGGCGCAGTTCAGATGCGTACAATGCGTTGTACAATGACGGCCTGATCGACACCAGTTTTTCTTTTGACTATTCCCAGGAGCAGGGATTTGGATTTGCGATGGCCGGAGGGGATACGAAAGATCCGGACCTTTTGGCAAAACGGCTGAAAGAGGTGATGATTGCGGCAAAAGAAGGAAAAGGGTTGGCGGAAGAAGCGCTTGAACGGACGAAAAAGAAAAAAATTGGGGGATTCCTGCGCCAGCTGAATTCACCTGAATTTATCGCCAACCAGTTTACAAGATATGCGTTTAATGATATGAATTTATTTGACGTCGTCCCTGCGCTTGAACAAATCCGGTTCAGTGATGTGCTGGAAACGGCGGAAGCTTTTTTTGACGAAGAACGGTTTACCGTTTGCCAAGTTTTACCGAAATAACCCGGGACTCTCCCGGGTTTTTAAGTGGGGGAGAAAATTGAAAAAGTTTGCGTTGATTACGGGTGCGAGTGGCGGCATTGGGAAGGCAACAGCTGAAATGTTGGCAAAAGAAGGATGGAATTTGTATTTGCATTACCATCAAAATGAAGCGGCCATCAAAGAACTGCTTTCCATTTGCCGGCATTTCGGGGTGGAAGCGATCCCGATCCGCGCCGATCTTGCAACGGACGGCACCGTAAAAACAATTGCAGAAAATGTTTTTCATCTCGATGCGATCATCCATGCGGCCGGCATTTCCCATTACGGGCTGCTTTCAGATATCGATGAGGCAGCCATTGACAAGCTTTACCGGATTCATGTGAAGGCGCCGCTTCTGATCATCAGGCAGCTGTTGCCCAAATTGCGGCAAAATGCGGTTTCACACATTGTGCTTGTCAGTTCAATCTGGGGACAGGCAGGCGCGGCGTGCGAAGCCGTATATTCGGCGATGAAAGGCGCACAGATCGCATTTGTAAAAGCGCTCGCCAAAGAAACGGCAAGAAGCGGCGTACGGGTGAATGCGGTCGCGCCCGGGGCGGTTGGCACCAATATGCTTTCAAGGTTTGCGCCGGAAGAAATTTCGGATCTCGAAGCGGACATCCCGCTTGGCCGGCTTGCCAAACCGGAAGAAATTGCCGGCGCAGTTTCTTTCCTGCTCTCGGGAAAAAGCATTTACATCACCGGCCAGACGATTGGCGTCAACGGGGGCTGGTATATGTAGCCCCACCCGGCAAAAGATGCAAAGGAATCCGCATTGTTTTTTCACGCGGGTTAACCAAAAAACGGGCAAATTTGCCAACCGCAGCACCGTTCCGCCCGGCCGGTGCCTTGAAAGAAGCACGGGTTCCATTTTCCATGCATAGCCTTCCAAGCCGGGTCACAAACTAAGGTTGAACAACTTGAAAGGAGGCTGTGACATGAACGTATTTGAAAACTGGGACCAATGGAAAAACTTTTTGGGGGACCGCCTCAACCAGGCAAAGCAACAGGGGATGCCCCAGGAAACGATTAACAAACTTGCTGAGCAGGTCGGCGATTATTTGGCCGCACAAGTAGATCCGAAAAATGAACAGGAACGCGTTCTTGCCGATTTATGGTCAGTGGCATCGCAGGAAGAGCAGCAAGCCATTGCCAATGTAATGGTAAAACTCGTTCAAAATAACGGTACCCAGTCATAAAGAAATACCGGCGCATCACAATAACAATTGGCGGCTTTTTAAAAGCCGGCTGTTTGGTGATGCCGCCGGTTTTTTTCATGTCCCGACAAAATTCACGATTTTTAGAGCTTTCACTTCCTTATTGATGAAAAATCATATATCATATAACCTAGATATGTTCGTTGGGATCCGGATTTCGGGAGGGGTTTTGAGTGGATGACAGGAAAGAGTGGTACTTGGAATATGAAATCACGATCAACCGGCCGGGGCTTTTGGGTGATGTTTCCTCCCTCTTGGGCATGTTAGCGATCAATATCAGAAGCATTAACGGCGTTGACCATAAAAAACGGGGCTTGCTGCTGCTTGTCAAAAATGAAGAACAGATCGGCCGGCTCGAATCGATATTGCAAACAGTGGAAACGATAAAAGTAACGAAAATCAGGGAATCCAAGCTCAGGGACAGACTTGCGGTCCGGCACGGAAGGTATATCCAGCGCGATCATGACGACCGGAAAACATTCCGCTTTGTGCGCGATGATCTCGGGATTCTGGTCGATTTTATGGCCGAGCATTTTAAACAGGAAGGCCATAAGCTGATTGGCATTCGCGGGATGCCGCGCGTCGGAAAAACAGAGTCAATTGTGGCGGCAAGCGTGTGTGCCAATAAAAAGTGGATTTTTCTTTCCTCCACGATGATCAAACAGACGGTGAGAAGCAGCCTGATTGAGGATGAATATAATCCAAACAATATTTTTATCCTGGATGGCATCGTATCCGCTGAGAGGGGAAACGAACGGCACTGGCAGATGATCCGTGAAATCATGCGGCTCCCGGCTGTAAAAGTGGTGGAACACCCGGATATTTTCGTGCAGCGTTCGGAATATACGCTCGATGATTTTGATTACATTATTGAGTTGAGAGAAGACCCGTCACAGGAAATTACATACGACTTGCTCCAGCAAAACCGGATGTTTCAAGGCGGATTTGGAGGATTTGATTACTAGATTGGCAGGTGTTACCATGACGGAATTAGGGAATCGTTTAAAAGAAGCGAGGAAAGAAAAGGGCATCAGCCTGGATGATTTGCAGGAGATGACCAAGATCCAAAAAAGATATTTGAAAAACATTGAAGAAGGAAATTATGATTCAATGCCTGGAAAATTTTACGTCCGGGCATTTATTAAGCAGTATGCCGAGGCAGTCGGGCTTGACCCGGAAACTTTATTTGAAGAGTATGAAAGTGACATCCCCCGTACGGAACAGGAAGAATTTCCCGAGCAACTTTCGCGGGTGCAGACGGCCAAAAGGGCTGCACCGGATACCGTCAAGATGATGAACGTGCTGCCGAGGATCCTTGTCGTCGCCGCCATCATCGCGATTTTATTTTTGCTTTGGTTTATTGTGTATAAGTTTGCCGGCCAGAACACGAAGGAAAAATTAAACAGCGGGGATTCCGGCAATGTAAGCGTGCAAAAAGAAAGCATAAAATCGGCTGAAAAGGTATCATCCGGCAAAAACACCGGCAGCTCTTCCGAAAAAAATGCGGCGAAAACGCCAAAAAAACCGGCATCGGAAACGAAGAAAACAGCCCAAAAACTGGAAACCGTGTCTTCAAGCGGGTACACGACCACCTATAAACTGGCCGGCACCAGCCAGTTCAAACTTGAACTGAAAGCAAACGGCGGCCGATCATGGGTACAGGTGAAAAACAGCGACGGTTCAACCAACTTTCAACAATTGCTGAATGATGGGGACAGCCGGACAGCGGATCTGTCAAAACAAAAACAAGTCACGATTACGGTCGGAAACACCGCCAATACGGAAGTGTATATCAATGGCAAAAAACTAAAATACCATATTCCGGCATCCAAAGAAGTACGCCAGGATATGATCATCCAGTTTAACGGGCCACAAACGGAATAAGCCTTGTTTAAGGCTTTTTCTTTGGAAAATATATGGACAGTTGGAGGAAAATCCAGTGAATTTGCCGAATAAAATTACTGTATCACGCGTATGTTTAATCCCTGTTTTTTTACTCATCATGGCGGTGCCGTTCGATTGGGGCACCTTTGAATGGCTGGGAGCCGAAATTCCGGTCACCCATTTTGCCGGTGCGGTGATTTTTGCAGTTGCATCCATGACAGACTGGATCGACGGCCATTATGCCCGCAAATACAATCTCGTTACCAACTTCGGGAAATTCCTCGATCCGCTTGCGGACAAACTGCTTGTTTCAACGGCGTTTATTTTGCTCGTCGGGCTCAAGCTGGCGCCGGCATGGATTGTTGTCGTGATCATTGCCCGCGAATTTGCCGTGACGGGTTTGCGGCTAATTTTGGCAGAGGGCGGGGAAGTTGCAGCAGCCAATATGCTTGGAAAAATCAAAACATGGACGCAAATCATTGCCATCCTTTTATTGCTGTTGCATAACTTCCCGTTTTCGGCACTCTCATTCCGCATGGATCTGGTCGCTTTGTGGGTGGCGCTCATCTTTACCATCTGGTCAGGCGCTGATTATTTCTATTTAAACCGGGGCGTATTTGCCCGCTCGAAATAACCAAGCAGTGAGAGCCTCTCACTGCTTTTTTGCCCGCCGGTGCTGATGCTAACCCGGCACGGGCCGCAGGATTTCCGGGAAAAGGCGGCATTGCGGGGCGGATTTCCGGTCTCCTGGATTGGTGCCGCCATGTGTTCGTTTTTTGCTTTAAAAGAAAGGGAGGAATGGAAAGTGAATGCCGAAATAATTGCAGTCGGTTCGGAACTTTTGCTTGGCCAGATCACCAATACAAACGCCACATTTATTGCCGCGCAATTGGCGGAAATCGGCGTGGATGTGTACTATCAGACCGTTGTCGGCGATAACGCAGAGCGGCTCGAAGCGGCAATCCGTACAGCGGAGGGCCGCGCCGATTTATTGATTTTTACTGGCGGGCTCGGTCCGACAAAGGATGATTTAACAAAAGAAACGATTGCATCGCATATCGGAAAAAAACTGGTCACAGACGAAGATGCCATGCGTTCCATCGAACAGTTTTTTATCCGTACAAAACGAAAAATGACGGAAAACAACAAAAAGCAGGCGCTTGTCATTGAAGGCTCGAAAGTGTTTCCGAATGACCACGGCATGGCGCCGGGCATGCTGGCCAAAAGCCGAAACCACTATTACATGCTGCTCCCCGGCCCGCCGCATGAACTGGAACCGATGTTTATCCATTATGCCAGTCCCGCGATCCAGGATGAACTGGAAACGATCGAAAAAATCGAATCGCGCGTTCTCCGTTTCTTCGGGATCGGCGAATCCCAACTGGAAACAGAAATCCGCCAAATATTGGAAACCCAGAGCAATCCGACTGTTGCTCCGCTTGCGAAAGAAGGGGAAGTGACACTCAGGATTACGGCGAAACACCAGTCGGTGGCAACGGCGAACCAAATGATCGATCAAGTGGAAAAAGAGATTCTGCAAATTGCCGGATCGTATTTTTACGGTTATAACGATACGACGTTAATGGAGGCCCTGATTGAAAAACTTTCAGAAAAACAGCTGACGCTGGCCTGCGCGGAAAGCCTGACTGCCGGCAAATTTGCAGCGGAAATGGCGTCCATCCAGGGTGTCAGCACGATGCTGAAAGGCGGCGTTGTTGTCTATTCGAACGAAGCGAAGATGAAGCTTGCCAAAGTGAAAAAAGAAACACTTGACAAGTACGGCGCCGTCAGCAGCCAGTGTGCAAAAGAACTGGCGGAAAATATCCGCAGCATCATGGATGCCGACATTGGCATCAGTTTTACAGGTGTGGCCGGCCCGGACTCCCTTGAAGGCCATCCGCCGGGAACCGTGTGGATCGGCATTGCCATAAAAGGGAAAGAAACGGCCGCCTATCTGTTGGAACTTTCCGGATCCCGGAACAACGTCCGCACGAGATCGGTGAAATACGGCTGCTGGCATTTGCTGAAACTGCTTTAGTCCGAAAGCCGCTTCTGCTCATTGCAAATGGCGGAAGCGGCCTTTTTACGAAAAAAATTTGTTTGCCAAAAATTCAATTTTCGGCCCTTTTTGCCGGGGAAATTTCCATTTTTGCAGGGGAAAAACCCCATTTTTTTGCCGGATTTTTGCAAAAAAGAGACGAATAGGCGTTCGACATTTTGCTTGGCAAACACGGAAAAAACGGGTATAGTATAGATATAGATTTATTGCTTTCAAGAGTCCGTGATGAATAAAAGGAGGAAATTTTGTGAATGATCGTCAACAAGCCTTAGACCAGGCTCTGAAACAAATAGAAAAGCAATTTGGCAAGGGTTCCATTATGCGGCTGGGCGAGCAGACCGACCGGGTTGTCTCCACGATCCCGACCGGTTCGCTTGCGCTTGATATTGCCCTTGGTGTCGGCGGCTACCCGCGCGGCCGCGTCATTGAAATATACGGCCCTGAAAGTTCCGGTAAAACAACGGTTGCCCTGCATGCGATTGCGGAAGTCCAGGCACAGGGCGGACAGGCTGCCTTTATTGATGCGGAACACGCACTTGACCCGGTTTATGCCCAAAAGCTCGGTGTCAACATTGATGAACTGCTCCTGTCCCAGCCGGATACGGGCGAACAGGCGCTGGAAATTGCAGAAGCGCTCGTCCGCAGCGGCGCAGTGGACATTATTGTCGTTGACTCTGTTGCTGCGCTTGTGCCGCGAGCGGAAATTGAAGGAGAAATGGGCGATTCCCATGTCGGCCTCCAGGCACGGCTGATGTCCCAGGCGCTGCGGAAATTATCGGGCGCGATCAACAAATCAAACACGATTGCGATTTTCATTAACCAGATCCGGGAAAAAGTCGGCGTGATGTTCGGCAATCCTGAAGTCACACCGGGCGGACGCGCGCTCAAATTTTACTCGTCCGTGCGCCTTGAAGTGCGCCGCGCCGAACAGATCAAACAAGGGAGTGACATTGTCGGCAACAAAACGAAAATCAAGGTTGTCAAAAACAAAGTAGCGCCTCCGTTTAAAACGGCAGAAGTGGATATTATGTACGGCGAAGGGATCTCAAAAGAAGGCGAGATCGTCGATATGGGAAGCGACCTTGACATCATCCAAAAAAGCGGGGCCTGGTATGCTTATAACGGCGAGCGGCTCGGCCAGGGGCGTGAAAATGCGAAACAGTTTTTAAAGGAAAATGCAGATTTGAAAAACGAGATTGCCGCAAAAATCCGGGAACATTACGACCTGGCGGAAGATGCCGGTTCCCATGAAAACGAAAAAGCTGCAGATGAAAAGGAAGCTGTGGAAGGACAGGAAGAATTGAATTTGGAGTAACCTATAAGCGCCTGAAATGCTGACCGCATCCAGGCGCTTTTTGCCGTCCTTTTCCACCGGGCTTTTTTGCGCCGCAAAAGCTGCATGGCTGAAAGGGATCAACACAAATTACGATGGCAATCTTTCCGCTTCACTTGACAATAAAAATTCCCACCTTTAAAATTAATATGTATATTTTATTTTTCTAAAAACGACTTTCTCCTGTACGGAAAGCAAACCCTCCCGGAAGTTTCCGGAAGGGAGCCGGTTTTTAATCCGGCAGCTTTTCCGCGTACGGCTGACAGAACATCCTTGTCTTCAGCCGGACCGGGACGAAACGCATGATGTTTTCATGCCTATACACCGGAGGGGATTGCCCCGGGATCGACGTTTTACTTTTTAAGCCAGGCGCTGTATACTGTAAACCTAAGGATTAATGTAACAGCCGACATTTTTTAACGTGGAAGAAGTTCATAGCAAGAGGAGGTGAGATTGATGGAGTCTCTCATATGGATCATCTCCCTTTTGCTTGTCCTTATCGTCGGTGTAGTTGTTGGCTATTTCATCCGGAGATCAATTTATGAAGCAAAAATTGCAGGGGCGAAAAATGCGGCGGATCAGATCGTCGATGAAGCAAAACGCGAAGCTGACCGCCTGAAAAAAGAAGCCCTGCTTGAAGCGAAGGATGAAAATCATAAACTTCGTACGGATATGGAACGGGAATTGCGTGAACGAAGAAATGAATTGCAAAGACAGGAAAACCGCTTATTGCAAAAGGAAGAGAACCTCGACCGCAAAGATGAATCGCTCGATAAGCGTGAATCGATGCTTGAACAGAAAGAGGATTCTTTAAACCTGAGACAACAACATATTGAAGAGATGGAAAGCAAATTGGAGGAGATGGTTAACGAGCAGGAGTCTGAGCTGGAAAGAATCTCGGGCCTCAATCGCGAACAGGCGAAAGCCATCATTATTGAAAAACTGGAAAACGAGCTTTCCCATGACATTGCCGTTAAGGTAAAGGAAGCGGAAACAAGGGCAAAAGAAGAAGCCGACAAAAAGGCGAAAAGCATTCTTTCGCTAGCCATTCAGCGGTGTGCAGCCGAGCATGTTGCTGAAACAACGGTATCGGTTGTCAATTTGCCGAATGATGAAATGAAAGGCCGCATCATCGGAAGGGAAGGGCGCAATATCCGGACGCTTGAAACGCTGACCGGGATTGACCTGATCATCGATGATACGCCGGAAGCGGTGATTCTTTCGGGATTCGATCCGGTGCGCCGGGAAACGGCACGCATTGCACTGGAAAAACTGGTTCAAGACGGCCGCATCCATCCGGCCCGCATTGAAGAAATGGTTGAAAAAGCAAGGCGGGAAGTGGATGAACATATACGCGAAGTGGGGGAACAAACCACTTTTGAAGTCGGTGTCCATGGCCTTCATCCGGACTTAATCAAAATTCTTGGCCGGTTAAAATTCCGCACGAGCTACGGGCAAAATGTCCTCAAGCACTCGATAGAAGTCGCATTCCTTTCCGGATTGCTGGCTGCCGAACTCGGGGAAGATGAAATCCTTGCCCGCCGTGCCGGCCTGCTTCATGATATCGGAAAAGCGGTAGACCATGAAGTAGAAGGAAGCCATGTGCAAATTGGCGTCGAACTCGCAACCAAATACAAGGAACATCCGGTGGTCATTAACAGTATTGCTTCCCACCATGGCGATACGGAACCGACCTCTATTATCGCGGTGCTTGTCGCTGCCGCTGATGCTTTATCCGCTGCACGGCCTGGGGCGCGCAGCGAAACGCTTGAACATTACATCAGGCGGCTTGAAAAGCTGGAGGAAATCGCCGAATCGTATGAAGGCGTTGAAAAATCGTTCGCTATCCAGGCGGGGAGAGAAGTACGCATTATGGTGAAACCGGAACAGATCGACGACCTGGAAGCCCACCGCCTGGCACGTGATATCCGCAAAAAAATTGAAAATGAGCTGGATTATCCGGGCCATATTAAAGTAACGGTCATTCGGGAAACGCGGGCTGTTGAATATGCAAAATAAGCGGTGACGTGTTCACCGCTTATTTTCTTTAAACGTTTTGAAAGAAAATGAAGATGGTTTTATAAAGCAAAGAAAGGATTTATTGCATGGAGATTCTATTTATAGGGGATGTTGTCGGGTCATTAGGGCGTGAGATGGTGAACGAATATTTGCCGAAGTTAAAGGCGAAATACAGGCCGCATTTGACCATCGTAAACGGGGAAAATGCAGCCGGCGGGCGCGGGATTACCAAAAACATTTACCGTGGTCTGCTGGATGCAGGTGCGGATATCATCACGCTCGGAAACCATGCATGGGACAACAAAGAGATTTTTGACTTTATTGAGGAAGCAAAATGGATGGTGCGTCCGGCCAATTTTCCGGACGGAACCCCAGGAAAAGGGATGGCGCTGATCAAAGCGGAAGGAACGGAGTTTGCAGTCATCAACCTGCAGGGCAGAACGTTTATGAATGCGCTCGATGACCCGTTCCGGAAAGCAGAAGAGATGGTGGCGCTGGCAAGAAAAAGAACCCATTTTATCTTTGTTGATTTCCATGCCGAAACGACAAGCGAAAAACAGGCAATGGGCTGGTTTCTGGACGGCAAAGTGTCGGCCGTGATCGGGACCCATACGCATGTGCAAACCGCCGATGCAAGAATTTTGCCAAACGGTACTGCCTATCTGACCGATGCCGGCATGACCGGTCCGTACGATGCCATTCTCGGTATGGACAAAGAAGCAGTAATGAAAAAATTTCTGACTTCGCTTCCCGTCCGTTTCGAAGTACCAAAGTCGGGAAGGAAAATATTAAGCGGATGCATCATCAGCCTTGATAAAAAAACAGGCAAAGCTGCAACAATCCAAAATATTTTAATCAATGAAGACCGCCCGTTTATCTCTGAATAAACGGGTTTTTTCTGTTTCCGGATGGATGCCGGGCAGAAGAGCGCCTCTTTTTATGTACCGGCGCTTATGAAGGATGGCATAACTCGCAAAACAAAGGAATATAGTAGCAGTGAAATGATTTTTCCCGCTGTGCGGGGGCAGCTCCCCGGAGTTTTTTGAGCAAGAGACGTTCATGAAAGCCCGCACGACAAGCAGGAGAATCAGCAGCCTGATATGCGGGGCGGCTGCCGGATTTTAAGGCAGCCGCCCCATTTCCAGCGAAGCTGCAAAAGGCCGGTCTGGAAACGGGCAAGAGATACTTCACGTTCGAACATGAATCGTCACTCTGAACGGACATTCGGTTAACGGAAGGAGACAAGGAGGAGAAGGAATGGAAATATTAAAAGTTTCAGCAAAATCTAATCCTAATTCTGTAGCTGGTGCACTTGCCGGTGTTCTTCGTGAAAGAGGGGGGGCGGAAATCCAGGCGATCGGGGCGGGCGCCATTAACCAGGCTGTAAAAGCCGTTGCCATTGCAAGAGGGTTTGTGGCCCCGAGCGGTGTGGATTTAATTTGCATCCCGGCTTTCACGGACATTCAGATTGAAGGAGAAGAAAGAACCGCTATTAAACTCATCGTTGAACCCCGCTGATATAGATTGGAAAGAAACGCTGTTTGCAGAAGCAGGCAGCTTTTTTTGCATGGAAAAAAGGTTTGCGGAAACTGTCATACTTTGCCGGCAAAAAAGACCCGTACCCATGATAAAGTAAAATCGTGGCGCGCTTTATCTTTGCGCCTTTTTGGCGGTTTTTTTACTGCAGCCTGAAAAAGCGGCTGAAGGAGGGGTGGAAGTTGATCCATATCGTTGCTACCGCTGAATCGGCCGGGCAGGCTGAAGCGCTGATTGCGGCCGGAGTGGATACCCTCTATATCGGAGGGAACCGTTTCGGCCTGCGCATGCCCGGCCATATCACGCTTGAAGAAATAGGCGACATTACAAAGTTTGCACACCGGCAGAACAGGAAAGTGTATACAGCCGTTAACGGATTGATGCACAACGGACATATAGAGGCGCTTCCGGAATATTTGTCATCGCTTGAAAAAGCGGGAGTGGATGCGATCACTGCCGGGGATCCGGGCGTGATACAGCTCTTAAAAGAAATGAAACTGAATCTGCCTTATATTTACGATGCGCAGACGCTTGTCACATCGGCAAACCAGATAAAGTTCTGGCTCAAACGCGGGGCAATAGGTGCCGTGGCGGCACGCGAATGTACTTTTATTGAATTAAAAGAAATACAGGCGCAAATCAGGCAGCCCGTCGAGGTACAAGTATACGGCCCGACATGCATCCACCATTCGAAGCGCCGTTTGCTTTCGAATTACACCCAATTTGCGCATCTTGATGCCGGCACAACTGTCCGTGACAGGCTCAGCATCAGCGAGAAGAAAGACCGGGAAAAGCAGTATCCGCTTTTTGAGGATGAAAATGGCACCCATATTTTTTCCGCAGAAGACATTGCGCTCATTCGGTATTTGCCGGATCTGCACAGGGCCGGGCTGGATACGTGGAAACTCGACGGCATTTTGGCCGAAGGGGAAACCTTTACGGACATTGCCGCCCTTTATGTCCGGGCAAAAGAAGCGGTGCTGTCCGGCACATTTGATGCGGCGCGTTTTTCAGCTGAGCTTTTGCAATTGCAGCCGGAAACGCGGAAGCTTGGCACGGGGTTTTTCCTGCGGCAGCCGGATGAAGTACAGTAGGAGGGAGAATATGCGAAACATCATCAAAAAACCGGAAGTACTTGCGCCGGCCGGAAATCTTGAAAAACTGGAAATCGCCGTCCGCTATGGCGCGGATGCCGTATATATTGGCGGACAGGCTTACGGCTTGCGTTCGAGAGCCGGCAATTTTACGTACGGCGAGATGAAGGAAGGGGTCCGCTTTGCGCATGCCCGCGGCGCAAAAGTGTATGTAGCTGCAAATATGGTCGGCCATGAAGGCGATGATGAAGGGGCAGGGGATTTTTTCCGCACACTAAAGGAGATCGGGATTGACGCTGTCATCATCTCCGACCCGGGCTTTATCACCATTTGTATGGAAGAGGCGCCCGGACTTGCCGTCCACTTGTCGACCCAGGCTTCTGCAACAAATTACAAAGCGCTTCAGTTCTGGGAGCAGGAAGGGGTCGAAAGGGTGGTTCTGGCCCGCGAAGTCAGCCTTGAAGAAATCCGCGAAATCCGGAAAAATACCGGTATGGAAATAGAAGCGTTTGTACAGGGGGCGATGTGCATTTCGTATTCCGGGCGTTGCGTGCTGTCCAACCATATGGCAAACCGCGACGCAAACCGGGGCGGATGCGCCCAGTCGTGCCGTTGGAAATATGACTTGTTTGAAAATGATGGGGCCGGCATCTTAACAGCCGGCGGCGAGCCGTTTTCCATGAGTGCGGTGGACCTTACGATGATCCATCACGTGCCGGAATTGATTGAAGCGGGTGTGGGAAGTTTTAAAATTGAAGGCAGAATGAAGTCGATCCACTATGTTTCGACTGTGGCGAATGTGTACCGGGCGATTATCGATGCCTATTGCGAAGATCCAGGCCATTTTGTTTTTGACCCGGCGTGGGAAGAAGAAATTTGGAAAGTGGCACAACGGGAACTGGCAACCGGTTTTTACTTTGGGGAACCGGATGCCCGCCAGCAACTGTTCGGGCGCCCCCGCAAAATCCCGAAATATACTTTCGCTGCCCGCGTTTTGGATTACGACCCGGCTACAAAAATCGCCACGCTTGAACAGCGCAATCATTTTGCGGCAGGGGAAGAAGTGGAGTTTTACGGGCCGGGGTTTTCCCGTTTCACACAAACCATCCGCAAGCTTTGGGATGAAGACGGCAAATGCATTGAACGTGCCCCGAATGCGCTGATGACCGTGAAAACGATCACCGACCATCCTGTAAAACCTTATGATTTGATGCGGATACGCAAAATGCCGGTGAGTACGGCGCGCTTTTCAAACTTCCCTGTACAGGCTCCAAGTGAATGAAAATTTACCTCAAAACGGCGGGATATCAAAACATGTCCCCGCCGTTTTTTGCATCCACGGCTTTCGTTAATTTGCCTTCCAATGGTATGCAAAACAGGTGAAGCTATGCAATATTGCATAAGAAATTTTCCGTTTTGCCGCCTGTCCCTCCGAAATCCCGCGGCTGCTTTTCCCAAATTCTGAGTTTTTTAAATCCTCCCTTTGTTTTTCTGGCAATTGGTATGAAAATTGCAAAGATGTAGAATAATAGTCCTCCGCGTGAATGGAAGCGGAGCGGCCTTATTGGCGTACCAAAAAGCAAACATCTTTGATTTGTGGAATAGAGAGGGAGGATGATAAAATTGGAGAATGCGACATTAAAGCGTTCACTTGGTTTATGGGCCATCGTCGGACTCGGGTTAGGGTATATGACGCCTACCATTGTGTTTGATACTTTTGGCATCGTATCAAAGGAAACCAATGGGGTGGTGCCACTTGCCTATATCACAGCTTTGATTGTCATGCTGTTTACCGCTATCAGTTACGGGAAGATGGTAAAAGTTTTCCCGAACGCCGGATCTGCCTACACGTATACAAGGGAAACGATGAACCCCCATCTCGGGTTCCTTGTCGGATGGGCGGCGTTGCTCGACTATTTGCTGTTGCCCATGGTGAATGCTTTAATTATCCGGATTTATATGGTATCCGTCTTTCCAAACGTGCCCGCCTGGATCTGGGTGGTGGCGTATGTAGCCGGCGTGACGGGCATCAATGTATGGAGCATGGGGAAAACGTCCAATATGAACACCATTCTTGTTGCTTTTGAATTGGTGCTGATCGCCGCTTTTCTTGTGCTGGCCATTGTACAATTTTCGCACGGGATGGGAAAAGGCACGGTTATCACTTTCGATCCGCTTTACCACTCCGGTGTCCGTTTGAGCGCGGTCCTGACCGGTGCGACAGTCGTATGTTTCTCGTTTATCGGCTTTGATGCGGTGACGATGTATGCGGAGGAAGCGAAAGATCCCAAAATCATGCCGAAAGCGATCATGCTGACGGTTTTTATCGGCGGAGCGGTCTTTTTTATCGCCAGTTATTTCGCGCAAGCCTTGTTTCCGGACGTTTCTCATTTTAAAAACACGGATGACACATTGCCCCAAATCGGATTGTACGTGGGCGGAACGCTGTTTAAGTTATTGTTTATTTCCGGTGCATTTGCCGCCACGGTTGCGTCCGGCCTTGCTTCCCATGCCAGTGTTTCACGGCTGTTATATGTGATGGGGAGAAACGGCGTCCTGCCGAAGCGATGGTTTGGATACGTGCATCCAAAATTCCGGACCCCGCTTGGAATGTAATCCTTGTCGGCCTGGTGTCGCTGCTTGCGATCACGCCCAGCCTGGAGCTCATTTCCTCGTTTATCAACTTTGCCGGGCACGAGGTTTGTTGTAATAGGAGAAAAAACCATTTATACTGGTTATACGCATGATGTTTATATGGTTGCCGCAATAGCGCGGCATGGTGCAAACAGAAAGGGGATTGCCATGAACGAGAAACAGCGTTTGGAACAGCAGCAAGTGAACCCTGTAGAGCCTGCGGACAAAAAATCCGAAAAGGACTACAGCAAATATTTCCAATCGGTTTATATTCCGCCAAATTTAAAAGAAGCAAGAAAACGCAGCCGGAAACCGGTCCAGTATTTTAAAGACTTTGAAATCGATGAAGACTTAAAAGGCATGGGCGACGGATTGAAATTTTACATCCGGACTTACGGCTGCCAAATGAACGAACATGACACGGAAGTGATGGCCGGCATTCTTATGCAGCTTGGCTACACGCCGACCGAAACGGTGGAAGATGCGGATGTGGTTCTGCTGAATACATGCGCCATCCGTGAAAACGCCGAAAATAAAGTGTTTGGCGAAATCGGCCACCTGAAACCGTTGAAAACGGAAAAACCGGACATGCTGATCGGGGTTTGCGGCTGTATGTCGCAGGAAGAATCCGTCGTCAATAAAATTTTGCAAAAACACCCGCATGTCGATATGGTTTTCGGCACCCACAACATTCACCGCCTGCCGTACATTTTAAAAGAAGCGTATATGTCCAAGGCAATGGTTGTGGAAGTATGGTCCAAAGAAGGCGACGTGATCGAAAGCCTGCCGAAAGTGCGCAAAGGCAACATCAAGGCATGGGTGAACATCATGTACGGATGCGATAAATTCTGCACGTACTGCATTGTGCCGTATACGCGCGGAAAAGAGCGTTCAAGGCGCCCGGAAGACATCATCCAGGAAGTGCGCGAACTGGCCGCCAAAGGCTACAAGGAAATCACGTTGCTCGGCCAGAACGTCAATGCCTACGGAAAAGATTTTGACGACCTTGAATACGGCCTTGGTGATTTGATGGATGATCTGCGCAAAATCAACATCCCGCGCATCCGCTTTACCACGAGCCATCCGCGCGATTTCGACGACCGCCTGATCGAAGTGCTGGCGAAAAAAGGAAACCTCGTCGAGCATATCCATCTTCCGGTCCAGTCCGGTTCAAGCGAAATTTTAAAAATTATGGGCCGCAAATATACGCGGGAACAATATTTGGAACTCGTCAGAAAAATCAAAGCCGCGATTCCGGATGTGGCGCTGTCCACCGATATTATTGTCGGTTTCCCGAACGAAACCGAAGAGCAGTTTGAAGAAACATTGTCCCTGTATAAAGAAGTCGGGTTCGAAACGGCCTATACGTTTATTTATTCCCCACGCGAAGGCACGCCGGCAGCGAGAATGAAAGACAATATCCCGATGGAAGTGAAAAAGGAAAGGCTGCAGCGCCTGAATGAACTCGTCAATGCCTATTCAAAAGCAGCCATGGAAAAATACGAAGGCCAGGTTGTGGAAGTGCTTGTAGAAGGCGAAAGCAAAAACAATCCGGAAATTTTAGCCGGTTACACACGCAAAAACAAACTTGTCAACTTCAAAGGCCCGAAATCAGCGATTGGAAAACTCGTGCAGGTAAAAATTACGAAGGCGAAAACATGGTCACTGGACGGGGAAATGGTGGCTGTGCTTGACCCGGCCGGGGTGGAAGCGTGATGCAGAAGTTTACAAAAGATGATATTGTCGCAAAAGCTGCCGAACTGGCGAAAATGATTGCGGAAACGGAAGAAGTGGATTTTTTTAAACGGGCGGAAGCGCAAATCAATGAAAATGAGAGAGTCCGCAATTTAATTGCCAATATCAAAGCTTTGCAAAAGCAGGCTGTCAATTTGCAGCATTATGGAAAAAAAGAAGCGTTAAAACAAGTGGAAGCCAAAATAGACGAACTGGAAGAAGAACTGGACGGCATCCCGGTCGTCCAGGAGTTCAAGCAGTCGCAGATGGACGTAAACGACCTGCTCCAGCTTATAACAAACACCATTTCCAATACGGTTACGGATGAAATCATCAAATCCACCGGCGGCGATCTTTTAAAAGGCCAAACCGGATCCCAGGTGAAATATTCTTCCGGCACCCTCCACTGAAAAAAACGGTGTGCACCCGGGTGCACACCGTTTTTTTTTTTGCACGCCCAAGGCAAATCCATTCCCGGGTACGGGCACTCCTTCAGAGCCGCGGCATATGTTAGGATTACCCGGAGGTGGCGGGAAAAAGAATTGGCACACCGGCCTGGGTAAAAGCATAGGATGAATTGAAAATAGATGAGGAGGGTTCGCTCGAATGGCAGAATATAGAGAAATCATTACAAAAGCAGTCGTTGCGAAAGGGCGCAAA
>Ga0207807_1000124_pt1 | contig 18961 bp, 18 predicted proteins | sample HigsolmetaGSP15D_FD_184843 | JGI IMG/M metagenome (GOLD analysis project Ga0207807, IMG submission 184843) | High solid enriched microbial communities from the Joint BioEnergy Institute, USA - SP1-5-D (SPAdes) | ecosystem: Engineered > Bioreactor > SSF (Solid state fermentation) > Aerobic >... | reverse complement strand
CATCTTGTGGTAATGCAGGTAATTCACGAGAGCGTGCACCAGTTGCAATAATTATATTTTCTGAAGATAATTCACTAACAGAACCATCTGCTGCAGTAACTTTTACTTTTTTTCCTGGTAAAACTTTTGCTTCACCTTGAATTACTTCAATTTTGTTCTTCTTCATTAAGAATTGAACACCTTTACTCATACGATCCGCCACTCCTCTACTACGAGAAACAACATTTCCAAATTCGAATGAAATATCTGAAGGTAAGTTAATTCCAAAATCTTCTGCATGATTTAAGTATTTGAATACTTGAGCAGATTTTAATAAAGCTTTTGTAGGAATACATCCCCAGTTAAGGCAGATTCCACCTAATTCAGCTTTTTCTACGATTGCTACTTTTTTACCTAATTGTGCTGCTCTAATTGCTGCAACGTATCCTCCAGGACCACTTCCAATAACTATAATGTCGTAACTCATTTTTTCCATAATTTGAATGCTAATTTAATAATTATAACCCGAAAAAAAAGGAATTCCTTAAAATAGATTAAAATTTCTTACTTTTGCACTGTGAAAATATTCTTTGAAAATTACGCTGACGACTTACAGGTCGAAACTGAATTACCTTTAGAAGGTAGTTTATCACAAGCTATTGAGATTTTTCATAACCTACCTGATTATGACGGAAGTTATATTGGTTTGATGAATCAAGATGGGAATACTGTTCAGATTTCGAAATATGATCGATTTTTATTTTTAGTAGAAATCCCTGTTTACCAAGAACAAGCTTCATATTCAGTATTATTTACTTATTTTCAAGTAATGCAATTAATAGAAGATTTATACAAAGGATTTGATCCTTATAACATAAAAGGATTGAAATTTGAACAGTATTTAACAAAAAAAGCAACGAAATAATCGTTGCTTTTTTATTTTTATATTATTTAGATTTTACTGCCAAATATATTTCTCACCTAAACTTAACGTTGATTTCATCACATATTTTCCTTCCTCATTTTTTTCAGTTAATACTAAAATAGGATAATATTCACCTGCGGGAACCAATTTTGTGATATTTGTAGTAAAATTTAGCTTTTCAATTTTAGTAAAAGCAGAAATTGGTGAAACATCTAGATTTAGAAGTTCAAATCCATCTATTTCTTTAATTCCTGTTATATTTTGATTTGAAAAATATACCATTAATTTTAAGTCATTTGTAGGTTTATAATCTAAATTCTGTATAGAATTATCAACTCCACCAATTGTAACCATCAACGAATTGAAATCAATTTCTAATTTCCAACCTCCAACTAATTTTAGTTTTTTATTTACATTCGCTATGTTCAAAGAACTTTCTACAGGTGTATATATATCAGATAAAGTAGCGTCTATATTCTTTGTAGAAGCTAAAGTATTAGCATCTGTAACCTGAGGTAATTCTACATTCTTTACAACTTTTTCAATTAAAATATTATTAGATTCTAAAGAAATTTTATTACTCAAAACTTTATAATTCAAAATAGAACCTGATTCTTTTTCTTTCAATAACAAAACTGGTGTATAATCTCCTTGTGCTAATGTTTCAAGATCTGAAGCTTTAAAAGTAATAGTAACGTTATTGAAGCTTGTTCCATTTCCTTCTAACTGCCCTAATTGTGCGTTTGTATTGATTTTATTCGGTAAATTATATAAATCTACAGATGTTTTTGATGGAGCAAAATATAAATCAAGAAATAAAGTCTGACTTGTTTTGTTTAAATAATTTGTCAATTTTCCTCCAGATATTTTATAGTTAGATGTATTTCCATCATTCGAAATTTTCCATACTCCTTCAAAAGAATAGTCTTTATTTATCGTAGTCGGTAAATTAATAATGTTTATACCATCTTGTTGAGCTGTAACAAAACTACTCATTATAATAGTTGCAGTAAAAAATAATTTAGTAAAAATATTCATAGGTTATATTTTAAGCTTTCCTACAAAAGGAAGAATTTAATTTACAAAAAGTGTTTAAAATTGGATTTTTTAATATTTATATACAAACTATTAATTTTTGATTAATTAATTTTACGTCGAATTATAGAATTATGACTAAAATATCACCAAAAGATACAGACCAGTTTGACAATTTTGTTCACAAAGAAACAACAACATTTGAAGATTTAACTGTTTTCGATCGCAACAATTTGGCACCAATATCTATTGATAATCAATTTGGTTTAATAGATAAAGAAGGAAATGTAATTATTCCGTTTCAATATCAAAAACTTGTGCTCACAACTGTTAATGCCTATAGCGCGCAAAAGGAGAATAAGTGGGGAATTATCACAAAATCTAACCAGATTTTGATTCCGTTCGAATATGATTTAACAAGTGATTTTATTGAAAATATTTGTGCTGTAAAAAAAGATGGAAAATGGGGTTTTATTGATTTATTAAATCAAGTTGTGATCCCGTTCGAATATGATGGTTGTACAGATTTTAGAGCTGGTTTAGCTGGAGTTGAAAAAGATGGAAAATGGGGAATGATTGATAAAAATAATCAGTTGATTATAGATTATCAATACGAATATTTAACGCCAGTCGATCAAAATTTTGCCACTTTTGGAGAAGCTACTTCACTAAAAATTGAGCGTCCAGATATATTAGCTTATTTTCCATATTTCTTATCAAAAGAGAATTATTTGATGCATTTTGGTTTAATTTCAACCAAAAACGAACAAATTTTAGGTCCAATTTCTGAATTACCAATTTTAGAAAGTTTCGAGAATCAAGCTGTTATTCGTCAAAATTATCAATTAGGTTACTTGAAAAATGGAAAAGATTTTGTGAAATTTGAACAATTTACAATCGATCCGTACGAAGAAAAAATCTTAACACAATTAGGAGTAATGAAATAAAAAAAGAGCTTTAAGAAAAGCTCTTTTTTTATTATCTATTGTTTTGGTTTATACTGCATATATTCATGATTTTCGCTCATCAACATTTTTTCCCCAACCACTTCAAAACCTTTTCTTTCGTACAATTTCTTTGCATTTGGGTTTGTAAAATCGACCAATAAACCTAATGTTTTGCCTTGCTTATTTCCTATTTCATCAATCAAATAATCCAATATTTTAGAACCTATTCCTTTCCCTCTAAAATCTTCAGAAACTGCAATTGTGTCAATATATATTTCACCTGCTTGTGTTTCATCTTGCGGATGAATAATTTGGTTATAATCATTTTTCAATAATTCTAAAACAGGTTTTCGAAGTTCTTCTAATTTTCCTCCGTCATAAAAAGTTGTTGTTCCAGCAAATTGATTATCATATTCTACAACAACTGTATTTTGATAACTATATTGATTTTCTTCTTGTTCAATTAATTTTTTCAAGAATAAAACTCCTTCTTCATAATCTGTTTTTCCGATAAAATCATAAACGATTTTATCCATCGCTAACATCATCAATCTTGCAATTGATAACGCATCTGTCTTTGTTGCTTCTCTAAAATTTAACATAAAAAAATAGCCTTGAGATTTCTCAAGGCTAAGTTAGCAATAATTATTTTGAAATTATTTCGCTTTTAATTTATCTAACGTATTGTTATATCCTTCTTTTGCTTTTTCTCCAGCTTCTTTCGCTTCTGCTTTCACATCTTTTGCAGCTGCATTGATATCAGCTTTTGCATCTTTTGCAACAGTTTTAATATCTTCTTTTGCTTGATTAGCTTTTGCATCTACTTTATCTACAGTATTATTCACTCCATCTTTTACATCTTGCGCAGCATTATTTACAGCAGCTTTTGCATCAATCCACGCTTTATTAGCATCGTCATAAGCTTTTTGTGCAGCTTCTGTTGCAGCTTTATCACCTTTCGCTTTTGCTTCATCTAAAGCTTTTTTTGCTTCGTCTACTTTCGCTTTTGCATCAGTTTCTGATAATGTAGTTGTTGTAGTTGTCGTTTCTTTGATAACAGTCGTAGAATCATTCGCTAATGAATCTACAGTTACATTAGTTTCAGTTGTTTTTGAAGTTTCTTGTTTACAAGAAGTAGCAAATGATAATGAAGCAACTGCCACTAATACAAATAATTTTTTCATAGTTGTTTTTTTTTATTGTTTTAATAATAGAATCAGTTCTAACAATTTTAATACCAAATTGCGAACGATTATTGAATTAAAATTAAATCTTTTCAGAAAATAAAACAAGATTCTTATAGATAATTATTGATTAGAAGCACTTAGCATACGATCATTTCCAGAAATATCTTTATGAATGATTACATTTTGATAAAATTTTTGAAATAATTGTTTTGTCTCTTTTCCTAAATATTGATTGATTTCACAATAAATTTTACCATTCTCTTTCAAATGATTTTTAGCAAAATCTATTACTCGTTCATAAAAAATTAAAGCATCATCATTTTCAACAAAAAGCGCCAAATGAGGTTCAAAATTCAAAACATTTTGATGCATTTCTTTTTTTTCAAGATTTCGGATATAAGGTGGATTTGAAATAATTACATCAAATTTATGGTTTAATTGAATGTCTTCCAGTAAATTATTGTGATAAAAATTTATATTAACTTTTAAATTTTCAGCATTTGATTGTGCTATTTTCAATGCATTTTCAGAAATATCTAATGCTGAAACATTTGCATTTGGAAATAATTTTGCCAACGAAATAGGAATACATCCTGTTCCTGTTCCTAAATCAATCATAGAAATATCTTGATTTTGAGCATAATCATTTCTAATTAATTCAACCAATTCTTCCGTTTCTGGACGAGGAATTAATGTATGTTCATTCACAAAAAAGAAATCGTTATAGAAAAAAGCTTTTCCAGTAATATGTTGTATAGGTTGACCTTTTTTTAATTGTTCTAAATCTGATAAAATTTCAGTCGTTAATTCAATTTCATCTCGGCTAGATAAATCAAGATTCAACTTATCTTCTACATAAATCATGAAAATATGAGAAGCTTCTTCTTTATCATATAGTAATTGCAATTTATCTAAAAACAATTGTTTTAGCTCAACTAAAGTCATTTTGTTAAATTTTTGTAAAGTTAGATTTTATTAATTGAAAGTGCACGATTCTTGATTTCTAAAAAGTAACCAAAAAAGAAATCACAATGAAAATGAATAAATTATTATGTGCTGTTACGATGTTATTTATTAGTCACCTTTCTTTTGCGCAGATAGAAATTGATGGAAATAATAAAAAACTAACGTTAGATTGTAAGGGACAAAAAGTAGAAGTTGGCGGAAGTGGACATGTGATCAATTTGAAAGGAGATTGTACCAAAGTTGAAATCATGGGAACAAATAATACAATATCTGTTAATGGATTAACTTCTGCTGAATTAGCTGGCGAAGGAAATACATTATATTATCGTAAAGCATTATCTAAAAATGGTAAATTACCTCAAATAATTGAGGGAAATAATAATACAATTATCAAAAAGCAGTAAAAATCTTTTCATTTATTATGTCTTTAATAGTTAGAATCTCTTTCTTAATTGTATTATTAAAGAAAGGGATTCTTTATTTCTTAACATTTCCTTATTTTTTTTTCAAATTGGTTCCTAGCTGATTATAAATAAAATGTATTAATTAACTTGTCTAAACAACAAAATATCAATTAACACAAATTATTTATGAAAAAAAATTACTTCCTACTAAGTATGATTTTACTTGGTATAGATTCTTTTGCGCAGGAATACAAAATGCCCGTTTCTAGTGTTACTTCTAAACAAGAGGCACAAAGTGGTAATGAAGCTACTTTTAGCGCAGATGGTATATTAACGACAATGTACCATTCTAAATGGAATCAAAATGGAATCCCAGATCAATTAGATTTTAGTTTCAACAGTCAAGTTAAATCTATAAAATCCCTTGCCTATTTTCCAAGGCAAACAGGTACTAATGGAATTTGGACAAATGTTGAAATTTTATATTCAACTAAAGGTGATCCAACAAATTTCAAAACAGCGACTACGAGTGCTATAACATGGGCTGGAGATTCTACATCTAAAAAATTTGATTTTGATAAAGAAATTATCAATCCAGCAGTCATTAGAATAAAAGTGAATGCTGCTCTAGGAAATTTCTCGAGTGCTGCGGAAGTTGAGTTTTACTCGTCTGATCAAATTACTCCAATAGCTTCGGAGTGTGTAATACAAACAAATGAGTTCTCAAACTATAAGGATATGAAAGTTTCTCCATTAGTTACAGGTTCGTCAGCATCAAGTTTTCAAACAGGGGAAAACATAGAGCAATCATTTGATGGAGATTACAATACGCTTTATCATTCTAACTACAATTCTACTGAAAAAACTTTCCCTATTTCATTAATTTATACTTTTGATGGAAACACACCATTAGATTATATGATCTATTATCCAAGAAATGATGGTGGAGTAAATGGTTTATTAGGAAAAGTAAAAGTTAGTTACAATACTATAGCTGACCCTACTTATATTGAAATTTCTACACAAGATTTTACGCAAACAAATGATGTAAGAAATATATCTTTTCCATCACAAATAAAACCTTCTTCTATCAAATTAGAAATTTTAGATGGCAAAGGAAATTTTGCAAGTGTTGCCAAGATGGAATTTTATCAAAAAAATTCAAACAAGTTTGATCAGAAAAAGTATTCAACAATTTTTAAAGATGATTTATTCTCAGAATTAAATTCAGGCGTAAATCAACAAACAATTGATGGAATTACTACATCTCCTTTTGTTAAATCTTTAGCACAATGTTTATTAGATAATAAATACAAAAAAATAGATCGTGTTAACGAACATAAAGCATATAAAACAATAGCTTCTATCAATAAAGAATACAAAATTGGAAATTACAATGCTTACGAAAATCCAACAGGAATAGTTTTTTCGGAAAAAACAACTAGCGTTATGTTTGTAAGTGGTATTCCTTCTGGTGAAAGTGTATATTTACGTGTTAGAGATTCTGCTAACGAAGCAAATGTAACTGATATCTCCTACCCTTTATCAAATGGAATAAATGCTATTGAAATGAAAAATAATGGATTAGGATATATTTCTTATTATTCTGATTCTAATAATCTACCAAATATAAAATTAAATGTGTAATCTTCCCTAAAAAACGGAACGTTTAAAAATATAGTTTATTAACTTAGGGATAATTATGAAACAAAGCAATTTTACAGAAGTTCAGATCGTCAAGATCTTATCAAAACAAAATCAAGGCAAAACAGTCAATGAAATTTGTCGTGAACATGGAATAAGCCAACCCACTTTTTATAAATGGAAGAGTAAATATGGCGGAATGGAAGCCCATCAATTAGCTCAATTAAAGGAACTAGAGAAGCAATTGTCCCGATATAAAAAAATTGTAGCAGAGCTTACTTTAGAAAACGTAGTTTTAAAAGATGTTATCGAAAAAAAGCTATAACGCCTTGTGAAAAACGAGAATTGGTGTTGTATTCAAAAGCAAAACATCAACTAAGTTCTCGCAGGGCTTGTCGTCTATTTAGCTTAAGAACATCCGTTTTTTATTATCAAAAAGTACGTAAAGATGAGGATGATAAAATACGTTTTCAATTGATAGCACTATCTAACGAGCATCAAACTTGGGGCTTTTGGATGATGCATTATCGTTTACGAAATTTAGGCTTTACTTGGAACCATAAACGAGTTTATCGAATTTATACTTCGATGAAACTTAACCTACGTAATAAACGTAAAAAAAGACTTCCTGCAAGTATTAAAGAGCCGCTTTTACGTCCGATTTATCCAAATGTAACGTGGAGTATGGATTTTATGCATGATAGTTTAGAAAACGGAAAAAGCGTGAGAAGTTTGAATATTATAGACGATTTTAATCGAGAAATTTTGAGTATTTGTATCGACACAAGTTTACCTTCAGCTAAAGTAATTTCTGAACTAGAAAAACTAATCGAATGGCGAGGGAAACCTGAGAAAATTAGAGTAGATAATGGTACAGAATTTATTGCTGAAAAACTAAAACTATTTTGTCAAAAAAAAGCCATTGAATTATATTATATTCAACCTGGGAAACCTACGCAAAACTCTTTGATTGAAAGATTTAATAGAACTTTTAGAACAGATTTTTTAAATGCTTATTTATTTGAAAATATCAAAGAAATGAAAAATTATACAGAAATTTGGATGTGGATGTATAACAATGAAAGACCACATAGTTCTTTGCAATATCTTTCTCCTAGAAACTTTTTATTGAAATATGGTAAGGTCAAAAATCCTAATGATTTTCCTACATTTCAAATTAATCAAAATAATAATACAATAATATTAAATAAAAACTCTACTTTTAAGTGTTCTTAACAAGGGGAAGATTACACTGTTACTAAAGAAATTGATGACTACGGAAAAGTTACTATCATTGTCACGCAAGAAATGATTGATGAAGCAAAATCGTATATCAAATCCAAAAATTATCCAAAACCAGTTTCTCCAGTAATGCATTACTTAAACTCATTTAATGTAAATATTTACAAAGACAAATTAAAACTTTCTGGGAAAACAGGTGAAGGTGCTAGTATTGTAACAAATACGAACGGAACGTTTTTAACTGTTGAAACTGCAAAATGGGCAAATGCTGTTGCTTACGAAACTTACAATGAAGAAGACGAATTAATTTCTGTTTCTGTTTTAGGTACAGGAGATGTTACGTTTAAAAATACATTTGTAGATTTCCCAGTCAATGCTAAAAAAGTATATGCTGTTGGTTTCGATGGCGCTAAAATACTAGTTTATCCAACTAATTTATCTACTAACGAAAGTATCAAATCTACGGATTTTAATATTGTTCCAAATCCAATCAAAAATGACTCAAACATTAAGATTACACTTAACAATTCAAAAGGACAATACAATTTAAGTGTAATTGACATCAATGGAAAAGTCATCACAAATTCGATTGGAAATATAGATGAATTGAATAAAACTATCAATTCAAAATTCAAATCATTACCAAAAGGTATCTATATTGTTACATTGAAAAATGAAACTTCAAATTACACGAAAAAGATTATTAAAGAATAGTTTAACACGTATAATTCATAAACAAAAAACTCCCGCAAATGCGGGAGTTTTTACTACTATATAAAAGATAATTATTTCGCTTTATACTTCGCGATTCCATCTTGTAACCATTTTAGGTAAACTTCTACATCAAGTTCAGCTTCTAAAGGTTTAGAAAAACGATTCAAATCTTTATCAACCAAAATATAATAAGGTTGAGCATTTGCATTGAAATGTTCAATCTCGAAAGAAGTCCATTTGTTACCAACTGTTTTCAAATTACGATCTAACGCTTTCGAAAATACTTTTTGATCTTCTGGTAATTCTTTTGCTTCGTCAACATATAACGAAACTAAAACAACATCTTCAGCCAAAATTTTCTTCACACGCTCATCGCTCCAAACACGTTCTTCAACTTTACGGCAATTTGCACACGCATGCCCTGTGAAATCTAACAACATTGGTTTTCCAACTTTCGTTGCGTAAGCTGCTGCTTGATCAAAATCTTTGAATGCAGGAATTCCATGAGGTCCAGCAACCATATTTGGATCATCAAATTTAGCTGTTGCTTGTCCACCTCCTACACCTTCGTGGAAACCTCGTGGCGCTTCAGAATAGGTCATTGGAGGTGTTAAACCACTTAATAGTTTTAATGGTCCACCCCATAAACCTGGAATCATGTAAATCGCAAATGATATCGAAACCAATGCAAATAACATTCTCGGAACACCAATTGTTTGCACAGGTGAGTCTAATTCTAATCTAAATTTACCTAAAAGATATAATCCTAAGAAGATAAAAATTGCAATCCAAAATGCTAAGAAAATTTCTCTTGGTAACCAATTCATTTGCCAAACTAAATCTGCGTTTGATAAGAACTTCAAGGCAAAAGCTAATTCAATAAATCCTAAAGAAACTTTGATTGTATTTAACCATCCACCAGATTTTGGCATTGAATTTAACCAACCAGGGAACATCGCAAACAATGTAAATGGAATCGCTAATGCTAAAGAGAAGCCAAACATTCCTACGATTAATGAATAATAGTTTCCTCCTTGCGTCGCTTGAACTAATAACGAACCAATAATTGGTCCTGTACAAGAGAAAGACACTAATGCTAATGTGAATGCCATAAAGAAGATTCCAATTAATCCGCCTTTATCAGCACCTTTATCAGCTGCATTTACCCATTTACTTGGTAATGTCAATTCGAAAGCTCCAAAAAATGAAATAGCAAATACAATGAAAATTGCAAAGAATGCTAAATTCACCCACGGATTTGTTGACATTTCATTTAGGACTGATGGTCCAAAAATAACTGTCGCCAATAAACCTAATGCAACATAAATAACAATGATTGATAATCCATAAATAAAGGCTTTTCCAACTCCTTCTCCTTTCGATTTACTTTGTTTTGTAAACATACTTACTGTCAAAGGAATCATTGGGAAAATACAAGGCATTAATAGCGCTGCTAATCCTCCTAAAAATCCTAAAGAAAAGATTTTCAATAAACCATTATCTTTCTTTTCGTTATCTGCTAATAAAGAATCATCAACTTTTTTGATTGTATCTTGTGTTGCTACAACAACAGCTGTAGAATCTTCTTGAACAGAATCCTGCGTAATTTCATTTACTGCAACAGTATCTTTTGCTTCTGTAGCATCTGCTGGCTTTGCCTCTTCTTTCGTCTCTTCAACTTTTGCGGAAGGCGTTAATTTTATCGTTCCGCTTGTTTCATCTGGTGGCAAACAACGTTCGGCATCACACATTTGAAATTCTATTGTGTACGATACATTTACAGGTTTATCACCCGAAACTTTCACTTTTTGAACAAATTTTACTTGATTTTCGTAATATTTTTCATCTTGTTCAAAAATTTGGCTGTATTTATCTATACGTTTTCCAACTTCGCGCGTACCTCCAATCAATTTTGCATTTGCAGCTGGTTTAAATGATGCACTTGCTGGAATTCCAATTCCTCCATCAGGATGTTTCATTGAATAAAGGTGCCAACCTCTATCAATTTTTCCTGTTACCTCGATTTCAAACTCATTCTGTCCAACCTCCTTCACCGAACTCGACCATTTTGCAGGACTAAATAACTGTGCGTTGACTAAAATTGGAAACAAAAAAAGTATCCAAAGTTTCTTTAACATACTGTAATGTTTAAAAAGTTTTTACTTGTTTCTGTCGTTTTGAAACGTTCATCCAAACGATGATTTACCACCCAAATAATTTGATCTTTTTGGTCACAAAGCAACCAAACCTTCTCTTTTTCTAACTTAGAAAGTTTCAAATCTTTCATAAACTTACTCAACAATTTTTTTTGACCTTTCATTCCAATTGGATAAAAGAAATCTCCCTCTTTCACTTTTCTAAGTTTAAGCGGAAACAAAATTGATGTAAAGTCTACTATTTCAGTAGCGTTTTCGTGTGGATTTATCGATTTCACGAACTTCAAATTTAACGAATTGATTTCAATTAACTCATCAAAAATCGTTAATTCATCTTCATTTTCTTCTTCTATTTTTTGCAACAACAAATTTTCTCGATTTTTAATTAATCGATAAGTTGCTGATTTTATTTCACTTCCCGTTTCTGCATCCAAAAATTTTAAAATTTCTTTGCTCGACGAAAATCCATATTTTTCGAACAAATAATGTAAAAATGTTTCTAATGGTTGAAGTTTTTTTAATGCTGAAATTTCAATTTCAATCGGATTATCTCCTGAGAATAAATCACTTCTAACTTCTCCAACTTTATTTTGTACAATTTGATAATTATCATTGATATGATTTAAACTTGACAAAAAATTCTCATCAAATTGCGGATGAAGCTCTTTTAGAATTGGTGTAATGTGATGACGAATCTTATTTCTAGTATAATCATCCGTCGTATTCGTATAATCTTCTCGCCAATTTATTTCATTTGATTTTGCATATTCCAACAAATCATTTTTTGTAAAATTTAAAAGTGGACGAAAGATTTTTCCATTATCAATTTGCATTCCAACCAAACCTTTCAAACCTGTTCCACGAGAAAGATTAATCAAAAAAGTTTCAATATTATCATCCAAATGATGAGCTGTCACCAAAACATCCAAACGATTTTGTTGTTGAACTTGCTCAAACCACTCATAACGCAAATTTCGGCAAGCCATTTCTACCGAATAATTTCCTACTTTCTGATAAGCCGCAACATCAAAACGAGTCGAATGAAACGGTATATTATATTTTCCACAATATTCTCTCACAAACAATTCATCGCCATTTGCGTCTTCTTCACGCAACTGAAAATTACAATGTGCCACCTGAAAATTTGCAGCTGTTTGACGGAATAAATCTAACAAAACCATACTATCAATCCCTCCACTAATCGCCAATAAATAACGATGCGTAGAAAAAGAACGTTGTTCTAAAAGTTCTTTAAACTCTTGTTGTATAGATCTATTTTTCATGAAATACAAATGTTCGAAATTAGGAAGAATTCTCGAAAAAGAGTTATACTTTTTTTCTTCATTCTTATAAAATTTTACAATAAAAAAGCCTGAAAAACTCAGGCTAAAGATTTATTTTAAACTTTCTAAAGATTTATTTTCAAGAATTTCTAAAGTCGAATCTCTCAATTCAACCATCACCTTATTCAATGTACAAATGCCTTCGTTAGGGCAATCATCACATTTTTCGTAGTAATTTTTACTTACACAAGGTAAAAGCGCGATTGGTCCTTCTAAAACACGAATCAAAGATGCTAAACTAATATCTTTCGCATCACGTGCCAAATAATATCCACCACCTTTTCCTTGTTTCGAATTGACAAAGCCTAACTTTTTTAAATCCAATAAAATAGCCTCCAAGAATTTTTTCGGAATAACTTCTGTTTCAGAAATTTGTCCGATTAAAACTGGTTTGTTACTTTCTTGTCTGGCCAAATGAGCCATTGCTTTTAGTCCGTATTTTGTCTTTTTTGATAACAATTCTATAAGATTTAACTACAAAAATAACGTTGATTGTTGTATAAAACAAATATAAAATTAAATCGTTGAACCGAGATTTAAAAATATTTCATCAAAAAATCAATTACCTTTTGAGTTGTAGAATTATAGGGATAATTGAGAAATTTTGAAGGTGATAAAAACCAATTGACTTTTAAAATCGGTTTCATATGTGAAAAACTCTTTCTAAATATATTTTTCGCTAATAAACAGTAAGATGACGAATATTTGCTTTATTCTTACATTGCTTATCATAAATCTCATCTATTTTCGTTTTAAAATCTGGCACATGAAAAATTTTGAACGTTAATTTAACACTATTTTAAGTATTTTTAATCCCAAAAAGCAACAAATGAAAAATAATCTTACTTTGATTGACAAATTAAATCACATCAAAAATTTATTTATTATTGGTAAAAGTGATGGTAATTTGAATGAAAAAGAGATTCAAATTATCTCTGATATTGCCAAATTTCATGAGCTTTCTGCCAAAGATATAAGTTATATTTTGAACGAGAACACGAAGTTTGATTTTACGTTGCCAAAAACCTTTACTGATCGACTTTCTTTGTTGTACGACGCTGTTTTGTTAATGGTTGTTGATTTGAATATTCATCAAAATGAAAAAGCAATTTGTATTGATTTAGCTAAAAAATTTGAATTTAATCCTCAAATTATTGATGAATTAATCGAAGATATTTTGAGTTATATTTTAGAAGGAAAAGAATGCGATGAAGTGATGGAATATTTGCTTAAATACTCGCATCCAAAGCAAAATTTGAATTAAATTTTTATTGAAAAAGTTGATAAATCGTTAACAAAGAAATCACACTCGTCACTCCTCCTATTACATAGTTGATATTCTTTAAAATAAACGAATCTTCTTCTGATTTTGAATTAAAAAATTTCAGATACAGACCAAAAATAATCATCGAACCAATAACGACTCCTAAAGCAAAAACTGAGCTATTTGGTTGTCCAAAAACATTAACATTATACGAAATCAACGTTGCGCTTAAAAATACATAAAAAGGTATTGGAAAAACATTTATGGCAGATAACAATAACCCATAGATGAATTTATTTTTCTGTTTTACATTACCTTGTTGTTTTAGCTTTTTATTCTTATTTTTTTGATCTTGTTTCTTTGCAAAAAAGAGAAAATAAATCGTAATAATTACAAAAACAGCTAATCCAACTTCCCTAAAAATTTTAGTAACTTCTTCATTAAAATCAATAAATTTTGCCAGAAAAATTGCCAAATAAACCTGAATTGCAATCGTAATCGCTGTTCCAGACATAAAACTATATGCACTTTTAGTTCCTTCTTGTTTCCCAATTTTTACCACCGTCATATTCAACAATCCAGGAATGGATGATCCAATAAAAGCTGTGAAAACTCCGATTAAAAGTAGTTCTAAATACTGCATTAATTCTTTTTAAAAAGGTTTGCAAATTTAGACAAACTTGTTGGAGAAACCTATTGAAGTAATATGAATCATTTAAAAAAATATTACTTAAACATCCATATTAACGCTGATTTTATTGAAGAATTGAAAATTGTGAAATGATTTTGCGAAGGATCATGTAAATAATTCCAATTTGATTTCAAGTTATCTTTTTCGCGTAATTTTTCTACAAATTGATCTGTAAACTTTGAAATTGAAATAGTTTTAGAACTTGAAATCCAAATCTTTTTATTTTCTAATAGATTAAAATCAAATTTTTTACAATAAGAGTCAAACAATTCGTGGTTATTCCACCAAAGCGAAGGATCAATTGCGATATAAGAATCAAAATAATGCGAAAAATAAAACAATATATCCTTTACCAATAATCCGCCTAAAGACTCACCAACAATAGTTTTCGAATTATTTGTATAGTAATTTTTCGAAATATAAGGAAGTAATTCTAATACAATAAATTTCTCAAAATATTCTGCATTTCCATATTCTGGAACCCATTTTTTATCTTTTGCAATGTATGTATTTCTTGTAAAATCTAAATTTCGATTAATATTTTCAATTCCTACAATCATCAATGGTTGAATATGATTTGATATAATTAACTCATCAATTAGTTTTGATATTTGCTTAAATTTTTCATTAATTCCGCCATCTAATAAATACAAAACAGGCAAACTTTCATTTATAAAACGCTCTGGTATCCAAACAAAAATATTTCTTTCTTGGTTTAAAAAATCAGAATACAACTTTTTCTTTTTGTAATTTAATTCGCTTGACATTTATACTTTTTTGAGGCTTTATTAAAGTTAATCGAAAAAAATCAATAAAAAAACCACTCCAAAATTTGGAGTGGTTTTTCATATATTTTAAAAATTAAATTAAAATTACAAAGCTTGTAACTGCTCTTCAATTTGAGCAATTTTAGATAATGCATCAGCCTCTTTTTTACGTTCTGCATTAATCACTTGTTCTGGCGCACCAGCAACAAATTTTTCGTTTGATAATTTTTTACGAACCGAGTTTAAGAAACCTTGGTTGTAATCCAACTCTTTTTGTAATTTCTCACGCTCAGCTTCAATATCGATATTATCAGACATCGGAACCATAAATTCTAACGTACCAACACGGAAAGCAAAACCTTTTTCTGGTTTATCACCTGTATTGAAATTAGAAACATTTCCTAATTTAGAGAACACATCTACATAAATTTCATTCGCAGCTTGAGCATCAGCAAAAACTTCTAATGCTTCTTTTGGTGACATTCCTTTTTCTGAACGTAATCCACGAATAGCAGTTGTTGCTTCTTTTGTATTTTCAAAATTCTTGATAATCTCTTCATTGAAAGATGTTACTTCAGGATATTTAGAAATAATTAAGGCTTCGTTTTCTGTTCTTTCAGCAATTAAATGCCAAATTTCTTCTGTTAAGAAAGGCATAAATGGATGTAAAACTTTCAATACATTTTCTAAATAAGAAATTGTTGCTGCATAAGTTTTTGCATCAATTGGCTCACCAAAAGTAGGTTTAATTGCTTCTAAGTACCAAGAACAGAAATCATCCCAAATCAATTTATAAATTGCCATCAATGAATCAGATAAACGATATTGATCGTAATTATGTTCGATATCTGCTAATGCTTGTTGGAATTTATTTTCGAACCATTCAACCGCTTTTGTTTGAGCAGAAGTTTGTTCTAAATCTTCTTTCACTTCCCAACCTTTTATTAGACGGAAAGCATTCCAAATTTTATTCGCAAAATTACGTCCTTGTAGACACAAATCAACATCGAAAGGTAAATCGTTCCCAGCAGGCGCTGTTAGCAACATTCCCATACGCGTAGCATCTGCACCATATTCGTTCATCAATTCGATTGGATCTGGTGAATTCCCTAACGATTTTGACATTTTACGCCCTTGTTTATCACGAACAATTCCTGTGAAATATACATTTTCGAAAGGTAATTCGTTACGATACTCATATCCAGCCACAATCATACGCGCAACCCAAAAGAAAATAATATCTGGACCAGTTACTAAATCTTGTGTTGGATAATAATAATTGATTTCTTCATTTTCTGGCTCATTGATTCCGTTGAAAACAGAAATTGGCCATAACCAAGAAGAAAACCAAGTATCTAACGCATCTTCGTCTTGACGTAAATCTTCGATTGTTAATGTAACATTTCCTGTTTTTTCCTGTGCTAATGGTAAAGCTTCTTCTTTTGTTAGAGCAACAACGAAATCTTCGTTTCCATCACCATAGAAAAATGCAGGAATTTGGTGTCCCCACCATAATTGACGAGAAATGTTCCAATCTGTTACATTTTCCATCCAATTACGATATGTATTTTTAAATTTCGCAGGATGAAATTTAATCGTATCATTCATTACATTTTCTAAAGCTGGTTTAGCTAAATCTGTCATTTTCAAGAACCATTGATTTGAAATTTTAGGCTCAATCACCGCTCCTGTTCTTTCAGATGTACCAACTTTATTATTATAATTTTCTACTTTTTCAAGTAAACCTTTTTCTTCTAATTCTTTCTCGATTTCTTTACGCGCTTTGAAACGATCTAATCCAGCATAATTTAATCCTAAATCATTTAATTTCGCATCATCCGTAAAAATATCAATAAAATCTAAATTATGTTTTTTACCTAATTCGTAATCGTTCACATCGTGTGCAGGCGTAACTTTAAGACATCCTGTACCAAATTCGATGTCAACATATTCGTCTTCGATAATATTTACTTTACGACCAACGATTGGAACAATAACTTGTTTTCCTTTCAACCATTCATATCGCTCGTCATTTGGATTGATACAAACTGCAGAGTCACCAAAAATTGTTTCAGGACGAGTTGTCGCCACAACAATATATTGATCAGTTCCGTCAACTTGATATTTTAAATGATATAATTTTCCATTTTTATCAACATGAATAACTTCTTCGTCAGAAATATTTGTCTTTGCTTCCGGATCCCAATTTACCATACGGTATCCACGGTAAATTAATCCTTTGTTATATAAATCAACAAAAACACGTTGAACAGATTCAGATAAATCTGGATCCATCGTAAATTTCGTACGATCCCAATCGCAAGAAGCTCCTAACTTTTTTAATTGGTCTAAAATAATTCCACCATGTTTATGCGTCCAATCCCAAGCGTGATTTAAAAATTCTTCACGACCGATATCAAATTTAGAAACACCTTCCTCTTTTAACTTCGCAACAACTTTCGCTTCAGTAGCAATTGAAGCATGGTCTGTACCTGGTACCCAACAAGCGTTAAATCCACGCATACGCGCACGACGAATTAAAACGTCCTGAATCGTATTATTTAACATATGTCCCATGTGCAAGACACCTGTTACATTTGGTGGTGGAATGACGATTGTGTAAGCTTTTCTTTCATCTGGAGTAGATTTAAAATACTTCTTCTCCATCCAGTATTCATACCATTTTCCTTCAACTTCCGTTGGCGTATATTTAGATGCGATTTCCATTATTTATATATGACTTAAAATAAATTTGGGCAAATTTACACAATCTGCCCAACATTTCTAAGATATTATATAATTTGTTTATTTATTCAATAAATCAATAAGTTTAATTAAATCTTGTTCTTTTTTTATGCTAAGTTTATTTGTACTTACAATTTGATTTACGTCTTTATCTGTAAAATCTTTAAATTTTTTAGTTGAATTTGGAACATTATACATTTTATCACTATAACCAATCAATAATTTCTCTTGTTTAAAATAATTTCTCTTATTAGAAGCATTTAAACCACCAGCACCAAGACCATCTACTCCATCATTAGATAATTTTCTATAAAGTACAATTTTTCGATCTAAAGGTGATAATACTTGTAAATATCTTGATGTTAATGTACCCCCATCAATATAACTTACATACTTAAGAATTTTACCATCATCGAATCTAATAGTCTGGTTTGATAATTTATTCATTTTATATAAATATCCATCTCTTAAAAACTCTAAATCGTCTAGTAATGCATTATATCTAAAATTCTCCTTTTCTTTGAAACCATCTATACTTGCAGGAAGAAAATTAACATTAAAATATTCATCTTTATTAGTAACTCCTTCTGTATATTTCTGTTGTTTTACTTCTGCAACAATAGTTTGTAGATTATATTCATTAACAGTAGCTGTAGAAGACATTTGTGCATTAGTAAAATTGTAAACTAGAAGCATTATTGTAACAATTATTCTTTTCATATTAATATATATTAAACCCGTTGTGCATTTTAAATAATTTGGGTTTTTAGATTATTAATATTTCGATTAAAGTATGTTTTATTAATGTACTGAACCACAGTAAGAGCAGTAATTTTAGCTAAAATTCTGGTTTTAAACCCTTCGAAAGTCTTTGCATAATTTCGTCTAATCATAAACTGATCACATAGTTGAGAAAATAACGTTTCAATTCTTTTTCGATACTTTTTGAATG